>WNEZ01000858.1_pt1 | contig 38808 bp, 42 predicted proteins | sample 5400521 | NCBI WGS metagenome assembly WNEZ01 (sample SAMN13153339, study PRJNA577476) | soil metagenome | isolation source: 120 cm saprolite under Douglas fir tree site 2 hole 1 replicate 1 | place: USA:California | collected 2015-04-18 | reverse complement strand
GTGAAGCCGGTACTCCCCGACGAGCCCATCGACGACCCGCCCCAGGCCGACCGGCCGTCGCCGTAGATGCCGCTGAGGAGGTAACCGCCGCGGTGGTAGTAGGCGCCGTTGCCGCCCCAGTACCCGCCCTGCCCGCGGTCCCCGGAGCGGCGGGCAAGGGCAACCAGGAAGATGAAGAACGCCCCGAAGAGCGCAATGACGCCCAGGACAACCGCCGGGCTCGTGTGGTGGGAGGCCGGGGGCGCATATGCCGCCGGAGCGGGCCGGGGAAAGACGGGAGCTGCGAAGGTCCCCCTCGTTGCGTCGGTGATGGCGGTGAGCGCCACCGAAACCCCGCCGACGTAGTCACCAGCCCGGAAGCGGGGCGCTACGTCCTGGGCCAGGATGGCGCTGGCGCGGGCATCGGTGAGCGTTGCGCCAAGGCCCGAGCCCACGGTGATCCGGTCGAGGTGCGGGCGCACGAACACCAGGAACAGCACCCCGTTGTTGCGATCCTTCTGGCCGATCCCCCAGGCGTTGAATGCGTCCTGGGCGAAGGCCTCGATGCTCTGGCCCGACGGCAGGTCGCTGTCGATCCACACGACGACCTGCGTCCCCGTCTGCTGGTCGAAACCCTGCAAGGCGGCGTTCATCGCCGCGGCGCTGCCGGCATCCAGCACGCCGGCATGGTCGGTGACGTAGCCGGTCGGGGCCGGTGGGGCGGCCAGACTGGCGGCGGCCAGACCGACGGCGGCCGGACCGGCGGCTGCGATGGCCAGCAGGAGCAGGGCCGCGGTGCTAAACAGTCGCAACGTGCGGTTCACCACGCTCGTCATGCCCTTCCTACTCGGGTGGCTTGGCCCTAAGGAAATGATTGAACCACAGAGTGGGCAGCGGAGCGAGGACTGCTCATTCGGCGTTCTCAGCCCTCCAGTCCGTCCAGGGCCGGGGCTGCTCGCCTGCGATCTGCCGGACGAACTCCCCGAGGTACCACCGGCGGAACGCCAGGGCCTCGGGAGGCGTCACGAGCGTCAGGAGGTGCTGGCCGGCCCGGCAGTAGTCGTCTGCCTCGTCCACGAGGGCCTCGAGGCGGACGCAGGCCTCCGAGGCCTCGGCCGGGAGACCTCTGCCGCCGAGCTTGCCTCGGCAGCGGCCAGCTCGGCGTCGGTGCCTGCGGTGAAGCCGGAGAAACGCTCCTTGAGCTCGTCTGCCAGTTCCAGGAGCCGGGTGGGGACGCCGTGGTGATCGGACTCGCTGAGCCGGATGAGAGTGAACTCGCGCATCAGGGCGTCGCCGTGCTCCCTCGCGCGCTGGAGAACCGGCACGGGCATCGAGAGGATGCGGACCTCGACCAGGTCCGGAGCCCCGCTCACCGGGCGCTCACGCTGCTGCCCTCGCCCGGACTTCCGGGGCCGGCTCCCGCCGTCCGGCCGTTGGGGGCGGGGCCCCCAGCCCGCTGAGATCCACTTGGATCCCGCCGGGGGTCGGCGCTGGCTCGCCCCCGGCCGTGTCGATCTCGCACCACACGACCTTGCCGGTGCCCAGGGCGTCGCTCCCCCACCGATCGGCCATGTGCCCGACGAGGTGCAGGCCGCGCCCCGTCACCGACGTCGGGGAGTAGTTGCGCTGGGTCGGCACCCCGACGCCGTTGTCCCGGACCTCGACCCGCAGGGTCGTGCCGAGCGTCACGTCGACCACGACGTCCCCCGTGCCGTACAGGAAGGCGTTCGTGACCAACTCGCTCACGGCGAGCACGGCCCGCTCGGTCAGGTCGGAGCGCTGCCAGGAATCCAGTGCCCTGGTCAGGAGTCGCCGCGCCTGGGAGGGCGCGTGAGGGCCGGCGGCCAGGATCTCGGTGGCGGTGCGCTGTTCCACGGCGGGGAATCTACAACGACTTGCCGCCGAGGCGGCGCATGGCCACGACGGCAACGTCGTCGGAAGGCTGGAATCCGACGGTTCTGTGGATCACTTCGTCCACCAACTTGTCGAGCGGCGCGCCGGCAGCGAGGTTCGACAGGCACGCTGCCAGCTCGTCCATGGCCTCGTCGACGGGCATCTGCGGGCCAAGCAGGCCGTCGGTGTAGAAGAGCATCACGCCGCCCGGGGGGAGCAACGAGTGCATCTCGGGCCGCTCTGCCGGGCCTGCCCCGAGCGGGGGGCCGTTGTCCATCGGCATGTGGCCGACGGAGACCCCGTCGCCGATGAGGGGCGGCGGGTGCCCCGCGCTGGCCAGGACCACCCCGCCTGTCGCCGGGCAGACGCTAGCCACCGCGACCGTCACCATCCGCTCGATGCCCACGTCCAGCAGGAAGCGCTCCGCAAACTCCAGCACCTTGGACGGGCGCTCGCCCCGGCTCGCCTCCGCCCTAATGACGCTGCTGACGCGCCCCATCACCGCCGCCGCCTGGCCGTCATGGCCCTCGACGTCACCGACGACGACCACGACGGCGCCGGTCGCCGGGACGACGACGACGTCGTACCAGTCCCCCCCGACCTCCGCCGTCTCGTTGGCAGGCCGGTACGCGACGGCGAAGGCGAAACCCGGGATGTCGGGCGGGTCGCCTGGCAGCAGGCCCCGCTGCAACTCCTCGGCGATGGCCCGAACCGCCTCCACCCGAGCCTCGGCCCGTGCCGCCCCACGACGGTTGGCCTCCCGCTCGGTGACGTCCCGCCAGATCACCAGCAGCTCGTCGTCGCTCAGGCGGCTGGCGACCAGGTCGTAGTGGCGCGTGATGCCGTTCTCCTCGTAGGGCATGGCCGTCACGTGCAGCGGCCGGCCCGTGCGCAGGACCTCCAGATAGCCGTCGAGGAAGCCGGTGCCCCGCAGGGGCGGGTAGAGGTCGAGGATCGTCCGTCCGACGAGCTCGCTGCGGCCCCGGCCGGCGAAGTCGCTGGCGTCCGCCGTTGCATACGTGATGCGAAAGTCAACGATCCGGCACCTTGAGCACGAGGCGGGTGCCGGTTCCGGTCTCGAGCACCCGGCGCTTGGCAGCAAGGCTCTCCGCGGCGGCCTCCGGGGGGAGCACGTCCTCGTCGGTGCGCCCCAGGATGACCTCGGTCGAGGGATTGATCGAGGTCTTGTGCGCCCACGTGAACCGGAGCTGATCGTCCTGGGCAAAGGCGAAGACGGGGGCCGCGGCGAGAGCGACCGCGAACCGCTCCTCGGTCTGGCGATGCACCCGCTCGTTCTCCCGGATCCCGCTGATCTCCCGGGAGATGATCATCCCCCCGACGACGGTGCCGTCGGGCGTGACCAGGGGCGTGAGCGTGTTGGACCAGACGGCGCCGGGGTCGTGGATGCCGCGGGCGTCGAACTGGCGGGCTTCGCCGGCGAGGACGCGCTGCATCTCGGCCTCGAGGATCCCGGCTTGGCCGGCGGGAAGGATCTCACTGGGGCGCCGGCCCAGGATGTCCTGGCGCCGCCAGCCGAACCTCGTGATCCCGGCACCGGCCACGACCTGGTAGCGGAGATCCCTGCCGAACACCATGAGGGCGGTGTCGGGGAGGGCGTCGGCGAACGACCGGTAGACGTCCTCCTCGGTGGTCGCTGGCGAGGGATTTCGTACCTGGACGTCCCGTGGGGAGGTCCGCCCTTCGTTGCCCAGCGCCGTGGTGTCGTCCAGGGACCGATCCTGTTAGGCAATATGTCCCTGGATCATCGCGCACGTTGGCACCGCGGCGCGCAAGGGCACCCCCAGCGCTCGGGCAGGACAAGCACTGTGCCTCGTGCGACGTCAGAGTTATTCGGGATGGTCGGGGTGCTCGGTTGAAAGTTCCGATATATGGGTAAAGAGTTCGGTATGGTGGGATTCGAACAGGAGGGGCGAATGTCCGACACCGAATCCGAGCACCTCGTTGCGGAGCCCGAACGGCCAGCCGGCGAGCGGCCCGCGGTGAGTGTGCGGGGGCTGCGGAAGGCCTTCGGCGCCAAGGTCGCCGTCCAGGGCCTCGACCTCGACGTGCCCCATGGCTGCTTCTTCGGCCTGGTCGGCCCCAACGGCGCCGGGAAGACCACCTCGCTCAGCATGATGACGGGGCTGCTGCGGCCCGATGCCGGCTCGGCGTGGGTGAAGGGCGTCGATGTCTGGTGGGACCCCGTCCGGGCGAAGGCCTCCATCGGCGTGCTGCCGGAGGACCTCCGGTTGTTCGAGCGCCTGACCGGGAGCGAGCTCCTCACGTTCAGCGGCCTGCTCCGCGGGCTGCCCAGCGACGTGGTCAAGGAGCGTGTCCCGGAGCTGCTCGACGTCCTGGGCCTCACGGAGGCCGCCAAGGTCATGGTCGTGGACTACAGCCACGGGATGCGCAAGAAGATCGGCCTGGCCTCGGCCCTGATCCACGCCCCGACCGTCCTCTTCCTGGACGAGCCATTCGAGGCCGTCGACCCCGTATCCGCCCGCAGCATCCGGGCCTTGCTGGAGCGCCACACCGACGGTGGGGGGACCGTCGTCTTCTCCAGCCACGTCATGGAGCTCGTAGAACGCCTCTGTGACCGCGTCGCCGTCATGCACCAGGGGCGCCTGGTCATCGAGGGCCCCACTGCGGCCGTCCGGCGAGGCAAGACCCTCGAGGAGGCCTTTGTGGAGCTCGTCGGAGAGCGCGACGCATCCACCAAGGAGCTTCGGTGGCTCGGCACTTCCTCAGGCTGAAGCTCCGTCTCATCGGCAACGGCCTGCGGGCGAGCTGGCAGCGGCGCCTCGGCCTGCTGTTCGGCGCCCTCTACGGCTTGTCGTTCGCCGCGGTCTGTTTCTTCGTCCTCGCCCTTCCCCGCCTCGTCTCGAAGAACGGGCACTCCAACCGGGTGGGCGCCGCCTTGGTGGCTCTGGTCTTCGACGCCATGTTCATCGGCTGGCTGCTGATCCCCCTGCTCGGCTTCGGCAACGACGAGACACTCGACCCCATCCGGCTGGCGCTGCTGCCGCTCACCCGCCGGCAGCTTGCAACCGGGCTCTTCGCCGCCTCCTGCGTCGGCGTCGCACCCATCGCGATGCTGCTGGGGCTCTCGGGTGCCATCGTGGGCTTCGCGCCGGTGGGCCCGGGCGCCGTGCTGGTCGTGGCTGCCCTCGCGGTCCAGCTCAGCCTCTGTATCGTCGGCTCACGCTTCGTGACCACGGCGCTCTCGGGGATTCTCCGGTCCCGCAAGGGCCGCGACGTCCTCGGGTTCGTGGGCGTGCTCTTCGGGGCGGTGGCCGGGCTCGGCGGTCAGGTCATCGGCCACCTCGGTGGTCATCTCCGCCACCCCGGGCACCGGCTTCCCGCCGGGTCGGGTGCCCTCTACTGGCTCCCGTCCGGATGGGCGGCCCGCGCCGTGGCCCGGGCCGGTTCCGGCGACATCGCTGCCGCTGTCCTCAACCTCGTGCTCGCGGCCGCCGCCGTCGTCCTGCTGGCGTGGCTGTGGGTGAACAGGATCGAGGCGGCCCTGACCACCCGGGAGGCCGGGGGGAAGAAGGCCGACAACAAGTCGGGCGACCTCTTCGCCCGCCCACTGGCCTTCCTGCCGAGGAACCGGACGGGGGCCATGGCCGCCAAGGAGATGCGGTACCACTGGCGGGAACCGCGACGGCGCGCCGGCCTGATGGTCCTGCTCGGGACGCCGGTGGCCGGCTTGGCCGTCCTGCTGTTCGGCAAGGTCTCCGATCCCGCGGTCGTACTCCTTGCTGCGGCAGGGGGTCTGCTGATCGCCCAGCAGATGACCACGAACCAGTTCGGGCTCGACGGGGCGGCCCTCTGGATGAACGTCGCCTCGGGCGGGGACCCGGCCGTGGACCTCAGGGGCAAGAACCTCGCCACCGGGGTGATCGGGCTGGGCATGGTGGCCGCGGCGACGGTTGCGCTCGCCGCCGGGACGGGGGGATGGCTCTACGCGCCGCTCGCCCTGGTCCTCGGGGCAACCGTCCTCGGCATCGCCACCGCGGTGGGCAACGTCGTCTCGGTCCTGGCCCCGGTTCCGGTCCCGGACTCGCCGACCAACCTGTGGCAGAACAACGCAGGCTGCCTGCCCGTTCTCGTCCAGATGCTGGGCATGGCCGTCACCGGCCTGCTGCTCGCCCCCGTCGGCGTAGCGGTGGCGGTCTCGCTGGCGACGTGGCGGCCCGCCCTGGTCCCCGCCGTCCTGGCTTCCGGCGCGTACGGCTACCTGGTGTGGCGTCAGGGGCTCAAGGTGGCAGCCCGGCGTATCCGGGGCCGGGAGCCGGAGCTGCTGTCCATCGTGGGGCGCCGGGCGGAGGCAACCTGACCCCGGCCCGCCCGGCCGGCGGGCCGCAGATTACTCCAAAAAGTGCGCTATCCGCACTTTTTGGCAAAATCTATGTTGTGGCGGGTGCCTCCGCCGGCTCCTCGGCTGCCTCCGCGGGCTCGGCGGGGGCCTCCGCGGGCTCGGCGGGGGGCTCCTCGGTGCTGGCAACCGGGGCCGCCGCCGGGGCCTCGCCACCCTCGGCCTCCTCGATGGCCTCCTCCAGCTCCGACGCCTCTTCGGTCGCCCCGAGGTCCCGTTCTGCCTCGAGAACTTCGGCAAGCTTGCTTTCCAGTTCTGGATCCATGCTCATGGCTGCCCCCTTCTCCGGTGGTGCGGCGAATCCTCCTCTCTTCGGGAGGCCACGCGCAAACTCGGTCAGATCTCCCGGCGGCGGAAGCTCCACGAGGCGACCGAGAAGACCGTCACTCCCCAGGCCGCCACCCACAGCAGGTACGCGAGCGGGGGGCCCGCGGAGGCGAAGAAGGGGTTGGCCGCTGCCTGGGCCCGCCCGGAGCTCAGGACCCCCGCGATCGCCGCGGCGGGCTCCAGGCTGTAGACGGCCCCGTGCCAGAGCCCGTCCGAGGGCATGACCAGGCGGGTGATGGTGCCGACCGTCGCGACCCCCTGGTTGTTGAGGGCCGTCCCCACCGCGGCCGCGATGCCCCCCATCCACGCCAGCATGAAGCCCCCGAGGGCGACGACCCCGCCGGTGACCGGGGACATCCTGGTGCTGAGCAGGGTCGTCAGCGTGAGGGTGACGAGGGCCTCCCCCGTCAGGAAGGCGACGAACTGCAGTGGGTGTGGCGGGCGGTAGCCGGTCACCAGGTCCACGACGACGAACTCGAGGGTGGAGGCGATCGCCACGTAGGCGGCGGCGAGCACCCCCAGGCCCACCCACTTGCCGGCAAGGAACTGGATCCGGCGGATCGGGCGGGTCAGCACGGCGGAGGCGACACCAGACTCCAGCTCGCCCGCGATGGAGGGCGCCGCCATGAAGACCGTGCTGAGGGCCAGCACGAAGCTGAAGGCGAACATCGCGACGATCAGGAGCTGGGAGGTCACGGTCTTCAGCTCGGTGGCGCTGAGCCGCGGGACGCCTCGGACCACCTCGTGGGACAGCACCGTCAGCCGCCAGAACCCGAATCCCGTCAGCCCGATCCCCAGGAGGGTGATCACCGCGAGCGCCACGACCAGCTTCTTGCGAGCGGACTCCCGCACCGTGGCCCTGGCGATGGTGAGGACGGCCACGCTCACGACGGCCCCTCACCGCCGAGCAGCTGGATGAAGCGATCCTCGAGGCTCTGGTGGCGGGGCTCGACGGCGTACACCCGGCCGCCGAGCGTGACGATCTCGGCGACGAGGTCGGGCACGCCGTCGACGGTGATGCCCTCGACCCAGAGCCAGTCGCCGTCCTCCTGCAGCGCCCCGAAGCGCGCCAGCTTCTCGAGGCCGGCGGGCTCGAGCCCCTCGACCTTCAGCCGGACGCCCGAGTCCGACAGCAGGGTTGCCAGGGGGCCGCTGGCGATGACGGTCCCGTGGTGGACGACCGCCACCCGGTCGCAGACCATCTCCACCTCGCTCAGCAGGTGGGAGTTGAGGAACACCGTGGCCCCGCCGTCACGGAGGTGGCGGATGACATCCCGGACGTCCCTGCGGCCCACCGGGTCGAGCGCCGACGTCGGCTCGTCGAGGAAGACGACCTCCGGGCTGCCGAGGAGCGCCACCCCGAGGCCGAGGCGCTGCTGCATCCCTTTCGAGAACGTCCCCACCCGATCGTGGGCGCGCTCGGCGAGGCCGACGGTGACGAGGGCACGCTCCACCTCGGCCTTGGCGCGCGAGCCGGGGATCTGGCCGAGGTCGCAATGGAGCTGCAGCACCTCGTAGGCGCTCAGCCAGGACTGGTAGCGGAACAGCTCCGGCAGGTAGCCGATGCGCCGGCGCGTGGCGGTGTCCCCGGCCGGGGCGCCGAGCACCCAGGCGTTGCCGGCGGTCGGGCGAGCGAGACCGAGCAGGAGCTTGACCGCCGTCGTCTTGCCTGCCCCGTTGGGGCCGAGGAAGCCGAACACCTCGCCCCGCGGCACGGACATCGAGAGGCCGGCGACGGCCGTGACCGCCCCGTAGGTCTTGGTCAGACCCGACGTGAAGATGGCGGCGTCCTCGCGCTCGACCACAGCGCCCCGAAGCCTACCCGGCTTCCCTTGGGCCCCGCCGTGAGGAGAGCGGGGCGGTTCGACCTCGATCAGCGCATCGACCTGGCGATGGCAACCACCTGGCGGTCGGTCAGCGACCCGGCCACCGCGAACACGAGGCCGTGGCTCTGCCAGATGACGCCGCTCGCGATGCCCGTCGTGTCCCCGATGACCAGCCCCGGCGCCCCGTTGATGTCGGCAGAGTGGGCGGAGGCCAGCGACGTCGGGATCGGGATCGGCAGTGTCGACGAAGGGTCCCCCAGTGCCTTCAGCTGGCTCGCCAGCGACGGCGGGATGCCGGGCATCGACAGGAGGGCATCCTCGTACTGGACGACGGAGGGGCCGTCCGAGTAGAGCACCGGCGCCTTCATCTGGACGATGACAAGCTGCGGGATGCCCCCGAGGCCGCCAAGCAGGCCGTGGCTGCCTTTCGGCTCGGCGGGGCCGCTCGTGCTCGTTGGCGTCGACGGGAGCGAGAACGGATCGAGGCTACGCTGCGACCCGACGGTTTCGACCACCACGGGGCCGGCATTGAGTGTCAGGCTGCTGCCATCGAGGCCCCCCGGGAGCGCGGGCAACGTCGTGCCCAGCTTGTCCGCCGTGCCGGAGGCAGCGGTCCTGCTGAAGGTGAAGGACGCCGACCCGGCCGACATGACGTCGAACTCGGGCTGGCCTTTCACCTCCGAGGGCAGCTTGCCGGGGACCAGGAGGTGCAGGCCGCTGGCGGATGCGGCGCCGGCCAGGCTCGTCGCCGTCGTGACATGGGGCGTCTGCAGCACCTTGACCGAGCCGTAGCCGGTGAGGTCGGGGAAGGTCCCCAGGCTGGTGATGTCGATGGTGACGGCGACGAACGTCTCCGGCTGGAAGATCTTGATGATGTCGCTCGCAACCCCGGTGGCCACGAGCGTCCCCATCGTGGCGGCGATCACCGCGAGGACGGCGCCGGCGCGCAGTGCCCGGCGATGGGCGAACTCGATGCGGCGACGGAGGCGGTCGACCAGCGTGGGCTTCGGCGCCACGACGCCGGGCTCGGTGCTCCGCAGGCGCCGGAGGGCGGGGAGGGGATCGACCGCTGACCCGTCGAGCGTCCCCTCGTCGAGGACGCTCGCCGCGGCGCTCGCCGCTGTGGCCATGACCTCGCTGCGGCGCTGGCAGGTCGCGCAGGCTGCGACATGGTCCCGCTCCTGCTCGGCGACGGCCCCAGGCTCGTCCTGCATCTGCCGGAGGACGGACCGGCTCGGGTGACGCTTCACGATTCCACCTCCCGCTTGAGGCGCGCCTCGGCGCGCCGGAGTACTGTGCCGACCTGCCCCACACCGATGCCCATGGCCTCGGCCACCTCGGCGTACGAGAGGCCGCTGTAGCGCAGCGCCAGCACCCCCGCCGCCCTGGGCGGCAGCTTGCGCATGGCGGAGCGGACACGCTCCCGGTCGTAGTTCCGCTCGGCGATGCGCTGGGGATCCGACGACCAGGCGTCGTCCCGCGCCCCCGCTGCATCGAGCTGCTCCCGCCGCTCCCGGCGCCGCCGCCCCCGCACCCGGTTCAGGGCCCTGTGCCAGGCAGCCCGGCGTAGCCACGCCGGGGCGTAGGGCGCCGCCGGGGAGTGGTGCCGGTGGAAGTCGAGGAAGACCTCCTGGGCCACGTCCTCGGCCTCTGCCCGGTCGGCGAGGACCCGGTTGGCGATGCCGACGACCCTGGCGTACTCGGCCACGAACAGCGACTCGAATACCTGCACCATGCTGGGAGGCATCGAGACATCGCTCACCGGCACGCTCATCGCTATCTGGGCTTCCATCGCCCTGTCAAGCACCGCACCGCCTGCGTTTGTGACATCGCCTGCGATTGCGTGGGTGGCTGCAAAAATTCGTCGGTATATCCGAGGAACATCTCACCCACCTGCCCCGACCAGCGCCCGCAGGCCCTCCTCGTCGAGTGTCGGGATGCCCAGGGCCTCCGCCCGGGCGAGCTTGCTGCCGGGGTTCTCGCCGACGACCACGTAGTCGGTCTTCTTCGAGACGCCGGAGACCACGGTGCCGCCGGCGTCCGTGATGAGGCCAGCCGCCTGGTCCCGGGTGAGGTTCGGGAGCGATCCCGTGAGGACGAAGGTCTTGCCGGCCAGCGGCCCCGTCGCCTCCGTCCGCACTTCCTCCAGCCGCACACCGGCCCGCCGGAGCTTGGCGACGATCTCGGCGTTGCGGAAGTTGTCGAACCAGGTGCGGATCGACGCCGCCAGCACCGGTCCGACGCCCTCGACGGCGCTCACGGCCTCCTCGGACGCGCCCATGATGGCGTCGATCGAGCCGAACGCCTGCGTCAGGTCGCGGGCCGTCGGCGGGCCGACGTGGCGGATGCCGAGTCCCACCAGCACCCGGGCGAGGCCCCGGTCCTTGGACGCCTTGATCGAGGAGAGGACCAGGTCCGCCTTCTTGTCTGCGTACAGGGGCAGGGAGAGCAACTGGTCGAGGGTGAGGCTGTAGATGTCGCCGGGGTCACGGACCAGCCCCCGCTCCCACAGCTCGAAGATCGTGCGCTCCCCGAGTCCCTCGATGTCCATCGCCCCCCGGCCGGCGAAATGGAACAGGGCTTCGACGCCGCGCGAGGGGCAGAGCTCGTTGGGGCAGCGCCGGACCTTCTCGCCTTCGGGGCGCACGAGCGGCGTCCCGCACACCGGGCAGGCCTGCGGCATCTCGAAGACCCGCTCGTCGCCCGTGCGCCGGGACACCACCGGGGCGATCACCTCCGGGATCACGTCCCCGGCCCGGCGCACGAGCACCCAGTCGCCGATGCGGATGTCCTTGCGCGCGATCTCGTCCTCGTTGTGCAGGGTGGCCTGGGTGACCGTGCCGCCGGACAGCACCACGGCCTCCAGCTGGGCGAACGGGGTGACCGCGCCGGTGCGGCCCACGTGGGTCTTGATGTCCAGCAGGCGGGTGGTCTTCTCCTCGGGCGGGAACTTGTAGGCGATGGCCCACCGGGGGCTCTTCGACGTGTAGCCGAGTTCCTCGCGCTGGGCGAGTTGGTCCACCTTGACCACGACGCCGTCGACTTCGAAGCCGAGGTCGTGACGGTGGGCCTCCCAGTGCCGGCAGAAGTCGTAGACGGCCTCGAGGTCGGTCGCCAGCCTCGTCTCGGCCATGACCCGGAACCCGAGCCGGGTGAGCTCCTGCATCTGCTCGGAATGCCGGGCGAACCGGGGCCCGCCGTCCCACCGCCCCGCCCCGTGGACCAGCAGGGCGAGGCTGCGGCCGGCGGTCACCTTGGGGTCCTTCTGGCGAAGGGATCCGGCCGCGGCGTTGCGGGGGTTGGCGAAGATGCGCTCCCCCTCTTCGGCGAGGCCCTCGTTGAGCTTGCGGAAGGCGGACACGGGCATGTAGATCTCGCCCCGCACCTCCAGCAGCGCGGGCGGGGCATCGGTGCGCAGCCGCAACGGGACCGACGGGATGGTCTTGACGTTGGCCGTGATGTCCTCCCCCGTCCTGCCGTCCCCCCGGGTGGCACCGACCGAGAGGCGGCCGTCCACGTAGGCGAGGTCCGCGGCCGCCCCGTCGACCTTCAGCTCGCACCAGTAGTCGGCGACGCCCCCGAGCACCTTCTCGACCCGCTTGCCCCACGCCACGAGCTCCTCGAAGGAGAAGGCGTTGTCGAGGGACCACATGGGGCTCGGGTGCTGCACCGCCGCGAAGAGGGAGGACGGCGCCGCCCCCACCCGCTGGGTCGGCGAGTCCGGGGTGACGAGGTCGGGATGCTCCTCCTCCAGGACCGTCAGGTCCCGCACGAGGGCGTCGTACTCGGCGTCGGAGATCTCGGGGTCGTCGAGGACGTGGTAGCGGTAGGAGTGGTGGTCGATGGCGTCGCGGAGCGCGCGCACGCTGACCGCCGGGTCGTCGCTGCTCATACTCCCCTCCCTGCGACCGGCACGATCTCGATGTCACCCCAGACGCCGGTCTGTGACTCCGCAAGGATCACCACGCCACGCAGCCCTTGTCCCTCCAGGCGCAGCATCGCCGTGAGCGCGCGGTCCACGTGCTTGGGGTGCAGCATCGCCAAGCCGATCGCACTCGCCGCGGCGTCGGCCACCGCCCCGTGCTCCGCCAGCACCGCAACCACCCGGGCATGGCCGATCCCGGGGTTGATCCGCGTCCTTCCCGTCGAGGCGTAGAAGGCGAACGGGCCACCGGCCTCGATGCGCACCCCGATCCCCGGCCGCCCCCTGCCCATCGGCGGCTCGACGACGAAGGTCTGAGGCCTGCGGTGCATGGCGAACTTGTCCCCCTCGGTCGAGACGATGACCTCCCGCGCGTACTCGCTCAGGTCCCGGGCCACCGCCTCGGCCATGGCACCCGGCAGGGTGAGCATCGGGCCGACGCCTGCCGCCTCGGCGGCGTCCCCCATGGCCCGGACCACCTTCGGAGCCCCCGGGCCGACCGGCTGCGGGACGAACGACGTCTTGAACGCGGCGTGCCCGGCGATGTACGCCTCGAGCTGCTCCCAGTGCTTGAGGGCGATGATGCGGGACTGGTCGCGGATGTTATCCACCGCGCCGATGCGAAGCTGCAGCGTGCCGACCTGGAGCTCGAAGAAGGTCAGCGTGTCGGACCGGAGCCGCTGGAGGATCCCCATAGGCTATGCCGGCACCCGGTCCATCTAGCGGATCCGGTCGATCGTGCCGCCTCCCAGGACCTCCTCGCCCCGGTAGAAGACGGCGGCCTGACCGGGCGCCGCCGGGGCCTGCGGCTCGTCGAAGCGAAAGGTCCACGTGCCCCCCTCTGCCCCAAGAGGACCCCGGCCCCCCTCTGCCCCAAGGGGACCCCGGCCTTCCTCTGCCCCAAGGGGACCCCGGCCTTCCTTGCGCTCCAGGGTCCCCGGCGCTTCCGGCCCCCGGTAGCGCGTCATGACGGCGGACCGCAGGACCTCGGGGCTGTCCCCCCCCACGAACGACACCGCGGACAGGTCCATCTCGGCGATCCGGTGCTCTCCCGCGGGGGCCACGACGACGGCGTTGTCGGAGGACCGGACCTCCCGCACGTACAGGGGCAGCCCCACCCCCACGCCGAGGCCTCGTCGCTGTCCCACCGTGTAGTGCGCAAAGCCCCGATGGGTGCCGATGCGCGTGCCGTCGGCAGTCAGGATCGGCCCGGGCTGGGACCCCTCGGGCACCGCCTCGTCGAGGAAGGGATGGACCTTGCCGCCCGGGACGAAGCAGATCTCCTGGCTCTCGGGCTTGCGGGCGGTGCGGAAGCCGAGGGAGGCGGCGATCTCCCGGATCTGGGCCTTCGAGTACCCGCCCACCGGGAAGTGCGCCCAGGCCAGCTCCTCCTGGTCGAGCATGTAGAGCACGTAGCTCTGGTCCTTGGCGGCATCGCGGGCGCGCAGCAGGCGGCGCCGCCCCGGTTCCCCGTCGACCCGGGCATAGTGGCCGGTGGCGAGCGCCTCGGCCCCCACCGCCCGGGCCCGGTTGGCGAGGGCCGAGAACTTGATCGACCGGTTGCAGGTCACGCACGGGTTCGGCGTACGCCCCTCGGCATACGCGGCGACGAAGTCGTCGACCACGGTGCGGGCGAACTCCTCGGCGAAGTTGAAGACGTAGAAGGGGATGTCCAGCACCTGGGCCACCCGCCGGGCGTCCTCCGCGGCGTCGAGCGAGCAGCACCCGCTCTCGTTGTTGGCAGCGGGGCCCGACCAGAGCTTCAGCATGATCCCGACGACGTCCCAGCCGGCGTCCTTCATGAGCGCGGCCGCGACCGAGGAGTCCACGCCCCCGGACATGGCCACGACGGCGGTGCGGCTCATCGCCGGGCTGGGACCGAGGCGGGTGCGATCGTGCGGAGGCGGTCTACGACGGCGGGCAGCACCTCGAGGACGGTGTCCACGTCGTCTGGCGTCGTCGCCCGGCCCAGCGACAGCCGCAGAGACCCGTGGGCAAGTTCGGGGCGGACCCCCATCGCCATCAGCACGTGCGACGGCTCGAGGGACCCCGACGTGCATGCGGATCCGCTGGACGCCGCGATCCCCTTGGCATCGAGCATGAGCAGGAGGGACTCCCCTTCGACCCCGTCGATACAGACGTTGACGGTGCCGGGGACGCGGGGAGCTCCGGCCCCGTTGACCTTCACCCGGTCGATGGTGCCCACGATGCCCTCCTGCAGGCGATCCCGCAGGGCGCCGAGGCGGATCGCCTCCTCCACGACCTCGGCGGCAGCGATCTCTGCCGCGGTGGCCATACCGACGATGCCGGCCACGTTCGGCGTCCCGGACCGCAGGTCCCGCTCCTGGCCGCCCCCGTGCAGGATCGGCTCGAGCGCGGTCTTGCGGCGCACGTACAGCGCGCCCGTTCCTTTCGGGCCGCCGATCTTGTGGGCGGCGAACGAGGCGAGGTCGACCTCGAGTTCCCCAAGGTTCAGCAGGACCTTGCCGAGTGCCTGGACCGCATCGGTGTGGAAGAGGGCCCGGGAGCGCTGGCGGGTGATGCGGAGGGCCTCTGCCAGCGGCTGGACCGTGCCCACCTCGTTGTTGGCGAGCATGATCGACACCAGCACCGTCTCGGGGCCGAGGGCGGCGCTCAGGGCGTCGAGGTCGACGACCCCCTCGGCGTCGACCGGCAGGAAGGTGACCCGGAACCCCTGCTTCTCGAGCCACTCCGCAGCGTGGAGCACTGCGTGGTGCTCGACCGCGGTCGTGATGACGTGGTTGCCCGTGCTGCGCATCGCCCGGGCCCGGAAGGCGGCTCCCTTGAGGGCAAGATTGTCGGCTTCAGTCCCCCCGGCCGTAAAGATGATCTCGCCGGGAGCGGCACCGATGGCGCCGGCCATGCGCTCCCGCGCCTCCTCCAGCCCCTTCTTGGCGTCCCGGCCCACGGCATACACGCTGGAGGGGTTCCCGAACGTGCCACGCAGGAACGGCAGCATCGCCTCGACCACCTCGTCGAGTACCGGCGTCGTGGCCGCGTAGTCCAGGTAGCGCATGCCCCCATCATACGGGCGTGTGTACCCGGGCCCGGCGCGGGTAAGAGGCATGTATGAAAAAGCTCAAGAAGAGGATCCTGAAGCGGGCGAAGTCCATCCGACGGCCCCGCACGCCTGCAGTCAGCTCCAAGCGCACCAAGATCCGGCTCGGCTCCTTCATGGGGATCCTGGCGATCCTCGCGGCCAGGAAGTGGCGCCGGTCGCGGCGCCCGGCTCGGGCGCTGATCAACAAGCAGGGCGTCGGCCCCGCCCACACGAAGGGCGTGCCGAAGGCCGAGGAGCGCGGGATGAAGTACGGCCACGTCGAGGACGGGCACGCAGCGGGCCGGCCCATCGGGAGCATCAGCCCAGCCTGAGAGCGGAACGCCGAGCCGAATGCCGACCGAATCCGGTCGAACGGAGGGCAGCGCAGGCCGGCCGCAGGGGCCGCTTGATCGGACCACCGAGGTCCGGAAGAACCCGCGCGTATGCGAGCCTGTTGCAAATCACTCAGGCGACCGTCCCCACCCACTCGGCGCCGTTTTTTCGAGGGGGTGATGCCGGGCGTGGGCGGAACGTTCACGACCCGCTCGTTCTCACGGAGCGTGGTCTTCCAGGCTTCAGAGCGCCCACCCTAAGACCAAATCGTCCAGTTTCCCATGGGCCTGACTGTTTCTTTGAGTATAGAATGGCGTAGAGCGACGCTTTGTACTCAAAGAATGCCAGCGGGTCGTCGCTTAAGCTCGGAAGCCACCACGCACAGTGGCGACCTGGGAATCAGTCAACGTGCCCCACGACCCCGCCCTTCAATCCCTGGTACGCGGCCGCCGCGCCGTCTATGCCCTCTACGAGGAGCAGCCTGCGTCGTCGGCGCTCGAACTGGCCGAGGAGGCAATCGGCGCGGGAAAGGGCGGTCCGTGCGCGGGTGTCGCCAAGGGCCACGGCGCACGGGCGCAGGCGCTCGCCCTGCTCGGCCGCCACGACGAGGCCCGGCACGCGCTCGGGGACCTCGATGATGTCTTTGGCCGCCTGCCGGAGGCCACCGTTGCCGACAGCCTGTCCGAGTGGGGGTGTCCCGAGCAGTGCCTGCGCTTCGTCCAGAGCTGGGTCACCTCCCATGCCGGCCGCCTCGACGAGGCCGCCGCGGCGCAGGACGCCGCCCTCGCGCTCTATCCGGCATCGCAGTTCGTTGACTCGGCCCTCGTCGAACTGCAGCGTGCGATGTGCATCGTCGCCGCCGGGGACCCGAGCGAGGGAGCCCGGCACACGGTCCGCACGCTCCAGGCCCTCCCTCCGGGCTTCCGCGACAACGCCCTCATCCGCCGGACGGCCGCACTCGCGCTCGGCGCTGTCCCAGAACGGGCGCGCACCCTGCCGGCGGTCGCCGAGGCCCGGGAGCTGATCGCGCTGCCGCCGGGACAGTCGTAACCCGCAACACCACCCCTGGCGTTCACCCACCACGACGCTCGACCGGAGGCCGCTCATCCCTGGCTCCTGACCAGGGACGGATCGCCTAGAAGGCCTCTGCGGCCTTGCGCTGGGTGCCCGTCTGCATGCGGTAGCTGCTGGATACCGACGCCGCGATCGGCAGCGTGATGGTGAACGTCGTCCCGACCCCGACGGTCGAGGCGACCTCGATCCGGCCGTTCATGGCCTTCACCAACGAGGCAGCGATCGCAAGACCCAGCCCCGCACCGCCCGGGGACTCCGAGCGTGCCTTGGCGCCGCGGTAGAGGCGCTCGAACACGTGCGGGAGGTCCTGGGGGCTGATGCCCGGGCCTCGGTCCGCCACCTCGATCAGTACCAGGTTGCCCTCGGCGCGGCCGGTCACCGAGATCGGGGCGTTACGGCCGTGGCGAACCGCGTTGGTGATGAGATTGGTCAGCACCTGCAGCAGGCGGTCGGCGTCACCGAGCACGCACAGCTCCGGGGCCACCTGGACCCGGACGTCGCCCGAGGCGAGCATCCCCCGCAGCAGCGCCTCGCCGACGACCAGCTCCACCTCGACGGGGTCCCGCGCCAGCGACATCCCCTCGTCGAGGCGGGCCAGCAGCAGGAGGTCCTCCACGATGAGACCCATCCGGTCCAGTTCCTCCATGGCGATCGACATCGACCGGCGGCCGGGCAGGCTCTCGACGTCCATCGCCAGCAGCTCGAGCTGCCCGCGGACGACGGTCATCGGGGTGCGCAGCTCGTGGGAGGCGTCGGAGAGGAAGCGGCGCTGTGACAGGAAGGCCTCCTGGAGCCGCCCCAGCATCCGGTCGAACCCCTCGGCGAGCCGACCAACTTCGTCCCGGGGGCGGCGGCCGCTCAGGCGTTTCGAGAGGTCGTCGGTCTCCTGGATGGACTCCACCTCCTGCGACATCTCCTGGAGCGGCCGGAGGGTGCGCCGGACGGCCACCAGGCCCAGCACCGTGGCGAAGGCGAGCCCGATGGCACTCGCGAGCGCGATGCCCTTCAACAGGTTCCACACGCTGTGGTTCACGACGTTGGACTGGGCGGCGCCGACGACGAGCACCCCCGCGACGTCCTCGTTGGGCGCCTGGATCGGCACGCGCAATGCCCGGACCGACGCCCCGTTCTGCGACTTGAGGTTCAGCCATTTCGAGCTGGTGGAGTTCAGCAGCGGATGGATGACCGGGGCGAGCGCGGACGCCAGGTCGTAGGCACCGGAGGGGACCAGGATCCGCGGCGACGCCCCGTTGCGGAGAGCGACGAATCCCCCCTCGCCCTGGGGAAACGAGGCGTTGGACAGCCAGACGGTGGTCGAAGTGACGATGGCGACATCGGGCGGAGTGCCCAAGGAGAGCTCGTGCGTCACGGCAGCCGGCACCTTGACCTGGAACGACTTGGCCAGGGCGTTGAGCTGGTTGTCGACCTGCCCCGTCACCTGGTTCCGGGTGAACTGGAGCGCCAGGCCGGCGACGACGAGCAGGGTCGCCGTGACGAGCATCGCGTAGATGCTGGCAATGCGGAACGAGAGGGCCAACGCCCTCTTGGTGTGCCGAGACCGGCCCCGCCTCACGGCAGTCACATCACCCCTTGTTCCCCCCTCTTTTTCCTCTCGTGGCCCGCTCCTACGGAGCGTCCCACGAGCCAGGGAGGATCGCAGCTTACCCCCCTGCGCCGGGTGACCCGGCGCGGTTTCATCTGGCGGCGGTACGGCCCTCGGCCAGGGACTCATCCGGAACGACGAAGCGGTACCCGAGGCCGCGGACGGTCTCGATGAAGTCTGCGCCGATCTTCCGGCGCAGGGCCGCCACGTAGACCTCGACCACGTTCGATCCCGGGTCGAAGTCTACCTTCCAGACGAGCTGGAGCAGCTTGCGGCGTGAGAGTACCTCGCCCTGATGGCGCAGCAGGCTTGCGAGCAGGGTCAGCTCCCGGGCGGACAGGAGGACCTCCCTGCCGTGCAGGGATGCCCGGTGGGCGGCGAGGTCGACGCTGAGGGGACCGGCCCGCAGCGTCGTTCCCTCCTCCGCGACGCCGCGGATGCGGGCGCGGATGCGGGCGGCGAGCTCCTCGACCGAGAAGGGCTTGGTCATGTAGTCGTCAGCGCCGGCGTCGAGCCCCCCCACCTTGGAGGTGGTGTCGTCCAGCGCGGTCAGGAGGATGACGGGAAGCCGCGGCTTGAAGGTCCGGATCTCGTTGAGCACCTCGATCCCGCCGATGCCGGGCAGGATGAGGTCGAGCAGCACGAGCTCGACGTCGAGGGTTCGGGCCATCTCGAGACCGGACTCGCCATCGGGGGCAGACGAGACGAGAAAGCCCCTGGCCTGGAGGCCCTGCTCGACGATCGAGCGGATGCGGGAGTCGTCCTCGACCAGCAGAACGTGCGTCACTCGTGTCCCTCCTTCAATGCAGCAGTCGCTGACCTGAGGATGTCAGGGCTCCTGGAACAAGCCTTGCAACGGCACGGCACAAGAAGCGGAAGCAGCGGAGTTCTGGGTCGACGCCGGGACTTCCGGTGATTCGTACCCGCCCCGCCGGAACCTCCACGTTCAATCTTCGGCGCGGAGTGCCGAATCCTTGATGCCCTAGGTGAAAGTTTTTTCATCTGACGGACGCCGGACTGGGGAATCCTTCGAGTCGAGGAGCTACCCCGGACGGGGGACCGTCCGGCCCGAGGGCGTCCAAAGGCTATTCGGGCGTTTATCCGGCAGACTCCCGGCGCTTGCGAAGCTCTTCGGTCAGCTTCGGCACCACCTCGAACAGGTCACCCACGACCCCGAAGTCCGAAAGGGCGAAGATGGGCGAGTCGGCGTCCTGGTTGATGGCCACGATCGTCTTGGCGGTCTGCATCCCGGCCCGGTGCTGGATGGCCCCCGAGATGCCGACGGCGATGTAGAGCTGGGGCGACACGGTCTTGCCGGTCTGGCCCACCTGCGCCGAGTGCGGGTACCACCCGGCGTCGACCGCGGCCCGGGATGCGCCGACGCCCGCGCCGAGTTCGTCGGCGAGCGCCTCGACCAGGGAGAAGTTGGCCGGGTCCTGCAGGCCACGCCCGCCGGATACGATCACCGCCGCCTCGTCCACGGGGGGGCGCCCCGCCGCGCCGGTCGAGACGCGCTCGACGACGACCGCTCGCTTCGCGGCGTCGGAGGTGCTGGCTGGCACCTGCTCCTCCTCCAGCCCGGGCGCACCCCGGTCGGGGGCCTCTTCTGCAGCCACCGCGTTCGCCTTGAGGCAGATCAGATACGGTCCCGAGCGCAGCGTCTTGCGCACAACGAGCGACCCCCCGAAGGCGGCATGCTCCACGACCGGCCGCTCGCCGTCGACGGCGACCGAGATGGCATCGGCCAGCACGCCGAGGCCGAGGCGGGCGCCGATGCGAGCTGCCACCTCCTTGCCGAAGGGGACGCTGGCGAACAGGACGCCCCACGGGTGGCGCTCCCCGATCAGGCCGGCGAGGGTCTCGACCGTCGGGCCTGTCTGGTAGCCCGCGAAGACGTCCGACTCGCTCACGAGCACCCCGGCCGCGCCGAACCTCGCCACCACCTCCTTCGCCCGCGCCCAGCCGGTCCCGCAGAACACCGCCACGGCGGCACCGCCCGCCTGGGCGGCCAGCCCCCGGGCGGCGGTCAGCATCTGGAGGGACACCTTGGAGGGCACCCCATCCTCGTGGTCGAGGATGACCCAGACGTCGGGCGTTCCGACGAGCGCCGGTGCCATGCTCAGATGAACTTTCGTTCTTGGAGGAAGTCGGCGAGCCGCACGTGCGCCTGCCCGTCCCTGTCGTCCACGAGGATGCGGCCGCGTTCCGCCGACCGAGCCCCGAAGCCCAGCACCTCGCTCTGGGAGCCTGCCAGGCCGACCCTGGAGGCGTCGATCCCCACGTCCGCTGCACTCACGGCCTCAACCGGCTTGTTCTTGGCGCTCTGGATGCCCTTGAACGAGGGATAGCGCGGCTCGTTGGCGCCCCAGTTCACCCCGACGACGGCGGGGAGGGGGGCCTCGACGACATCGTAGCCCTGGTCGCGGTCGCGGTGGATCCGCACCCGTTGACCGTCGACCTCGACCTTCTTCGCCTGGCACAGCCCCGGCAGCCCGAGGTGCTCGGCGAGCGCCGGCGGCACGAGGGAGGTGCGGGCGTCGGTCGACTCGGAACCGCAGAGGATGAGGTCGTAGGCGGCCCGGCGCAGGACGCAGGACAGGGCATAGGCGATGGCCTCGGCATCGGAGCCGTGCAGCAGCGGGTCCGACAGATGGATGGCCTTGTCGCACCCCATCGACAGCGCCTTGCGGGCCGCCTTGAAGGCGGTCTCGGGGCCGGCGATCACGACGGTCACCTCTCCCCCGTGGGCCTCCTTCAGCCGGAGGGCCTCCTCGACGGCCACCTCGTCCACCGGGTTGAGGATCGACTCGTCCGGGTCGCGCTCCAGCGTGAAGTCGGAGGGGTCGAGGATCTTGTCGGCGGCGGTGTCGGGGACCCGCTTGACGCAGACGGCGATGGTGAGTGACATCTGTGCCTGAATATACTCCACTTAGGACTGACTCGGCAAACCGTTCGGGAGTCTTACCGTCCCGTGAAGGTTGCCTTCCCCGGGCCGTTCTCGATCAGGCTCGACGCGCCGGCTCGCCAGTCCTCGGTGCCGAACAGCATCGAGAACGCATGGCGTTCCAGGTCGAGGCCCGCCTCGATGTCGCCCGCCGCGCGGCTGACCAGCTGCTTCGCCGCCCGCAGGGCGACGAGCGGCCCCCTGGCGTACCGACCGGCCGCCTCCACCGCCCGGTCCAGCAGCTCCGCGGCGGGGAACACGGCGTCCACGAGCCCGATCGCCGCCGCCTCCTCGGCCTTCACATGCCGCCCCGTGAAGATGAGCTCCTTCGCCCTGGCAGGCCCGATGAGCCGCGGGAGCCGCTGGGTGCCGCCGGCCCCGGGGATGATGCCGAGCTGGATCTCCGGCAGGCCGAAGGTCGCCCGCTCGGACGCGAACCGGAAGTCGGCCGCCAGCGCCAGCTCGCAGCCCCCGCCGAGGGCGTAACCGTCGACGGCGGCGATCGTCACCTTCGGCAGGTCCGCCCACCCCCGGAACGCTGCGTCGAGCAGCGTGCCGTACTCCTGTACCTCCGGGACGCTCATCCCGGCGAACTCGGCCACATCGGCCCCTGCCGAGAAATGGCGGCCGTCGCCGTACACGACCACGGCCCCGATCTCCTGCCGGCGCCCCACGTCCAGCGCGGCGGCGGCCAGTTCGGTGACCAGCCGGCGGTTGAGGATGTTCAGGGGGGGTCGCCTGAGGCGGAGCAGCCCAACCCCGTCGCGTACCTCGAGTTCCAGTAGCTCTCCCACGCCCACCCCCTTCGTCCCGCCCACGTATCACCCGCGTATCATCGGGGCGTGCCGGACCTCGATGACCTCCGACGCCGGTTGGGCCGCCCCGGGAACGGCTCCCCCGGCGAGCCGCCCCTGGGCCAGACCCCTGCCGCGGTGCTCGTCCCGATCGTTGCCGGCTCCGGCGGATGGTACCTGCTGCTGACCCGTCGCACGGACGGCCTCAGCAACCACCGCGGCGAGATCGCCTTCCCGGGTGGGCGCCTGGAGCCCGGCGAGGTCGCCCGGGACGCCGCCCTCCGGGAGACCCATGAGGAGCTGGGCATCGAGCCCGCCGACGTGGACCTCCTCGGCGCCCTGCCGGGCGTGGGGACAAACATGAGCCGGTTCTGGATCACGCCGTGGGTCGGCATGGTCGGAGCGGCGGGCCGCGCCCGGGTCGTCCCCAACCCCGCAGAGGTCGCGGCGCTGCTGGAGGTGCCCATCGACGCCCTGCTGGCACCCGGGTGCCGGCGGGACCAGCGGTTCATCCGGGGCCGCAGGGTCATCCGCTCGCCCGCCTACGACACCAGCTGTGGGACCATCTGGGGGGCGACCGGACGCATCGTCGCCGAGTTGCTGGAGGCGATCGTTTAGGGTGTGCCGGCTATGGGTCGCCACCGGAGGAACGCCCTTCCATGCTCGTGAAGCGCCTGCTGGGCGTCCCCGTGGTGGTTGCCGCCCTCGCGCTGGCGCTCTGGCCCCTGCAGGCGGCCCAGGCTGCGACGACGACCGTCACGCTGACCGACAACGCCTACAGCCCCCAGTCGGTCACGATCAAGGTCAACGACACCGTTCTCTGGAAGGTCCCTCCCAACGTCGTGGGTTCGTGCCACAGCGTCTCGTCATCCGACGGGCTCTTCGATTCGGGCACCCTCGCCACCGGGTTGCTGTGCCTGGGCGGCGGTGCGCCAAGCTGGCCCCACACGTTCACGAAGGCCGGCACGTACCACTACTTCTGCAAGTTCGTGACGAACATGACCGGCGTGGTCACCGTTGAGGCGCCGAGCCCGACGCCTCCCCCGACCCCCACGCCGTCGCGCACCCCCACCCCCTCCCCTTCGCCGAGCTTGACCCCCACGCCGACGCCGTCGGCGTCCCCTACGCCCACGCCGACGCCCTCACCCTCGCCGTCGCCCTCGGCGTCGTCGAGCCCCACGCCCACGCCCTCCCCGACGGACTCCTCCCTCGCCGCAGCGCCGTCGTCCAACCGCAGGGGCCCGTCAGGGCCGTTGCTGATCGCGGCCGTGGCGGCCCTGGTGGCGCTCGTCTGCGCCGTGGCCCTCGTCGGACTACGGAGATCCGGGGCCTGGTGAGCACCGTCACCGTCACGGCGACCGCGGTCGCACGCAGCCCCCTGGTCAGCGCCCTTGCCATCGCAGCGATCGTGATCGTCGCCCTGGCAGGCATCTTCATCTACCGGGTGATCCGAACCGGCCTCTGAGCGAGGCGGGGCCGCCTGCCGGGTCGTCTGCCGGGTCGCCTATCGGGTCGTCAGGAGCCCGAGGCCTCGGCGGCGGTCATGAGGCGCGCCACCTGGCGTGCGCTCGATGCGGCGACCGCCTCCTCCATCACCCGGGCGAACACGGCATGCACCGAGGTCGAGGCTGCCGGACGCAGCCGCTGCAGGGCTTCGGTGACCGCCGGCAGCTGCTCGATGGGCCAGCCGTTCTGCACGAACGGCTCCCAGACGAACTCCTCGAACATCGACACGAAGCGCTCCGCCACCGTGGTGAGGTCGTGCGACAGGCGTTCGTACTCGTCGAGTGCAAGCGACAGCGGCATGCCGACGGAGACCAGCTCGGCCCCGTTGCGGATCATCCGGGGGCTCGGGGCGACGAAGTCCTCGCCGTCCCGGCGCAGCAGGCCGAGGGTGCAGGCCCGCCGCACGAGGGCCTCGTCGTGGACGATCTCGGGGAAGAGCTCTTCGAGTTGGGCGCGGGTGAACCGGTCGGGGGTCTCGTCGCTCCAGGGTGCGGTCAGTGCCTCCTCGAAACCGAGGACGTCCTGCAGGCTCCTGCCCTCCTCCCAGGCACTCAGCAGGCACCCGATGGCGGCGAGGGAGAATCCCCGCTCCTGGAGGCCCGCCGTGTACTTGAGGCGGGCGAGGTGGCCCTCGCTGTAGTAGCCGACCCGCCCGACCATGCGCGGCGGTGGGAGGATCCCCTTGGTCTGGTAGGAGCGGATGTTCCGGGTGGTTGTGCCGGCCTTGCGGGCCAGCTCGTCGATCGTCCACTCGCTCTTCGACATTATGGCGGCCTCTTCCATTCCGTCTCAGCCCTGTCTGGCGCTCACTCGGACACGAGCGAACGTAACATCATCATATGTTACCGTGGCTCCTACGTCTTGCCGTGGATTTGGGTCAGCTCAGTTCCTCCAACTCCTCGAGCGTGAGCCGGGCGACCCGCCGCCCCCGGGCGCGCAGCGCCAGGAGATCGCCGAGGGCCTGGGCGTCGATCAGGATCCCGAACGTGTAGGGCTTGCCGGGGATCGGCAGGTCGACCTCCTGATCGGAGAGCCGCTTGCCCTGCACCAGGCCGACCGTGGCGTCCGTACGGTCGATGTAGGCCTGGATGGCGACGTACTCGCCGGGTTTGACCTCCGCGAGCAGCGCCGTGGCATCCCCGCGGTCGGGCGTGGTTTCCTGGCCCTCCGCGAGGATTGCCCGGGTCGCCTGCTTGGCCTCCTCGACGTTGGGTTGATCGAAGGCGTTGATCCCGAGCACGTGCCCGGCGACGGCGGTGGCGAACTCGAAGCGGAAGATCTCGGCCCCCAGCCCCGCCGCAGGGCCCGATCCACCGGCGGCGTCCAGGGTGACGACCGGGTGGCCGGCCTCCCGCAGCGCCGCAAGTCCCGGGTGGTCGCCGAGCGACAGGAACAGGCGGTCCTCGCCGTAGACGCCCGGGGGGCCGAGGTCCTCTCCCGCAACGGGCACGATCCCCTTGCCCTCCTTGCCGGTCGACTCGGCGATCAGCTGTTCCACCCAGTCGCCGAAGGCCTCGATGGACGCCGGGAGCACGAACGTCAGCTTGTCCTTCCCCGCGAGCGCGGCTTCGCCCATCACTGCACCGAGCCAGGCCGCGGGGTTCTCCGAGGCCCGTGGGACGGTCGTGGCCTTCGCCATGTCGTTGGCGGAGGCCAGCAGGCCGTCCAGGTCGGCGCCGATCAGCGCACCCGGCACCAGGCCGAACAGGGACAGGGCGGAGTAGCGCCCGCCGAGGTCGGGAGGGTTCAGGAACACGTCACGGAATCCGTGCGCTCGGGCCAGCGCTTCGAGTGGCGTGCCGGGGTCGGTGATGGCGACGAAGCTCGACCCTGCCCTGCCCTCGCCCACTGCAGCCACGACCCGGGCGTGGAAGTGCTCGAAGTGCGACAGCGTCTCCAGCGTCGTGCCCGACTTGCTGGCGACGATGAAGAGGGTGTGGTCGATGTCGAGTGAGGCCTCCACCCGGGCGATCGTGGCCGGATGGGTGGTGTCGAGCACGGTGAGCTCCAGCGCCCCCGGCGCGGTGCGGTACGTGCGGGCGAACATCTCGGGAGCAAGGCTGGACCCCCCCATGCCAAGGAGGACGGCGTGAGTGAACCCGTCGGCCGCCACCTGCCGGGCAAACGCCGTGAGCTCGCCGATCCTCGGTGCCAGGTCGGCCGGGAGCGTGAGCCAGCCGAGGCGGTTGGCGATCTCCGTGGGGTCCGGCTTCCAGACCGTGTGGTCGTGGCGCCAGATCCTGGCGATCACGTCGCCGGCGTCCAGCAGCGCCAGCCGCCGGCGCACCGCCTCGGCGAGTGCGCCGTTGCGCTCGTCCGGCTCGGCGCTGCGGTGTTCAAACGTCAGGGGCCTCATGTCAACCTCCTTGGGCGGCGGGGACCGCGTCCTCATCGACGGTGGTGTCGGCGGTCGCGCCCCCTGCCATTCCGGGCGTCTCGTTCCACCGTGCGATGACTGCCACGGCGTGCTCGTAGCCGAGGATGCCGATCCCGGCCGGGTCCAGCGCCAACAGGCGCCCGTCCCTCGGCGCAAGGCCGAGCCAGCGGGCGGCCAAGATCCGAAGGACGTGGCCGTGGGCGACGATCGCTACATCGCCGGGGGTGGCGCGCACCTCGGCGATGACGCGGTCCACCCGCCGCCCGACGTCCTCGACGGTCTCCCCGGCGGGCACGCCCCCGTCCCAGAGCGACCACCCCGGCCGCTCGGCGACGATCTCCGGGGTCGTCCTGCCCTCGTAGGCCCCGTAGTCCCACTCGGCGAGGTCGTCCCGCACCTCGGCGACATCGCCAAGCCCGGCCAGCTTGCACGTCTCCCTGGCTCGCTGCAGCGGGCTCATCAGCACCTTGGCGAACTGGCGGCCCCACAGAAGGCCGGCGAGGAGCTCGGCCTGCCGGCGTCCCCGCTCCGTCAGCGGGACATCGGTGCGGCCCGTATGCCGGCCTTCGAGCGCCCACTGGGTCTCCCCGTGGCGCACCACGACGACGTCCTGCGCCCGCTCAGCCATCCCTCATCACCTCGTAGGCCCGATCACCTCGTGAGGCTACCGCGATAGCCTTCGGTGGTGGCCTCCCCATCGCCAGAACCCCTGGACTTCAACGCAGTCCCTGCCAGCACGCCGATCGTCGCGATCACACCTATCCGTTACCCCCAGCTCGCCGAGGCCGTCCTGCGGGCCGGCGGCGTGCTGGGCAGCCCGGCGGACGCCGACGCCCTGGTCTGGACCGATCCCATGGACCCCGACCACCTCGCGTCCGTCCTGGTGGGGTCGCCCGCCAGGTGGGTCCAGCTTCCGTTCGCCGGGGTGGAGTCCTTCGCCGACCACCTCGAGCCCGGCCGGACGTGGACCTCGGCCAAGGGCATCTACGGCCCCGCCGTCGCCGAGCACGCCCTCGCCCTCATGCTGGCGGCCGCCCGCGGCCTCCCCCACCACGTGCGGGCCACGTCGTGGTCCTCGCCGGATGTGGTCCCCGCCCGCCGCCTCAAGGGGACCCGGGTGCTCATCGTCGGCACCGGCGGCATCGGCCGGGCACTTGCCCGCCTGCTGGAGCCGCTGGAGCCCGGGATCACTGCGGTCAACCGCAGCGGCACGCCCATGCCGGGTGCGTCGTCCACCGTCCCCGCCGCACTGCTCGGCGAGGTCGTCGGCCAGGCGGACTGGGTGGTGCTCGCCGCGCCCCTGACGACCGAGACCGCCCGCCTGTTCGACCGCCGCATGCTCGGCGCCATGAACCGCCAGGCATGGCTCGTCAACGTGGGCCGCGGCGGGCTCGTCGACACCGACGCCCTCGTCGAGGCGCTCGAGCACGGCCGGCTCGGCGGCCTCGCTCTCGACGTGACCGACCCGGAGCCGCTCCCCGACGGTCACCCGCTCTGGAGCTTTTCCAACGTGATCATCACGCCGCACATCGCCAACACGTGGGACATGGCCCTGCCCGAGCTTGCGGCGAGGGTCGAGCGCAACGTCCTGGCATTCGCCGGCAGCACGCCACTCGAGGGCCTGGTCGACATCGGCCTTCGGTACTGATACCGCCTAGAACGCCGGCGACTCCCGGTAGACGCCGAAGGTCCGCTTCAGGGCGTTGACCATCTCCCCCAGGGTGCATTCCGCCCGGGCGCAGTCGATCAGCAGCGGCATGAGGTTCCCGGACGTCCCGGCGGCGTCGGTGAGGCGGAGCAGGCTGTTCTCCACCGCCTTCGGCTCCCGCGATGCCTTGCGCCGTCGGAGCGCCTCGATCTGCTCGGGTTCGGTCCCCGGCGGGATCTGCAGGACGTTGATCTCGCCCTCCCTCGGCGGGCGCTGGAAGCGGTTGACCCCCACCGCGGTCTTCCGGCCGTCTTCGAACAGGCGCTGCGAGCGGTAGGCGGCGTCGGCGATCTCTGCCTGGAAGTAGCCGTCCTCGATGCCCTGGAGCATCCCGGCGAGGATCGACCCCTCCCCCATCTCGTCGATGCGGGCGAAGTACCGTTCCGCCTGCCCCTCGATGCGGTCGGTGAGGGCCTCGACGAAGTAGGAACCCCCGAGCGGGTCGATGACGTTGGCGGCACCGGTCTCGTAGGCAAGGATCTGCTGGGTCCGCAGGGCCAGCTCCGCCGCCTCCTCCGTCGGGAGGGCCAGCACCTCGTCGAGCGAGTTGGTGTGCAACGACTGGGTCCCGCCCAGCACCGCCGCCAGGGCCTCGTAGGCGGTGCGCACGACGTTGTTGTAGGGCTGCTGGGCGGTGAGCGAGCACCCCGCCGTCTGGGTGTGGAACCGCAGCCGCAGCGATCGCTCGTCGGTGGCCCCGTAGCGGTCCCGCATCCACCGGGCCCAGACCCGCCGGGCCGCCCGGAACTTGGCGATCTCCTCGAAGAAGTCGATGTGGGAGTTGAAGAAGAACGACAGCCGGAGCGCCACCTCGTCGGCGGTCATGCCGTGGCCGGACCCGAGCTCCACGTGGGCGAACCCCGACGCCAGGGTGAAGGCCAGCTCCTGCGCGGCGGTCGAACCCGCCTCCCGGATGTGGTAGCCGGAGATCGAGACCGGGTGGTAGCGGGGGGCCTCGTCCCGGCAGAACGCCATGAGGTCCGCGGTGAGGCGCAGGTGGGGCTCGGGGGGGTAGAGCCACTCCTTCTGGGCGATGTACTCCTTCAGGATGTCGGTCTGCAGCGTGCCCTGGAGGTCCCGCCAGGCCACCCCCTGGCGCTCGGCCACGACGAGCCACATGGCGAAGATCATCGCCGCCGGCCCGGAGATGGTCATCGACGTGGTGATGTCCGAGAGGGGGATCCCCCCGAAGAGCGTCTCCATGTCGGCCACCGAGTCCACCGCCACGCCGCACCGGCCGACCTCCCCCTCGGACTGCGGGTCGTCGGAATCCCTCCCCATGAGGGTCGGCATGTCGAAGGCCACGGAGAGACCGGTCTGGCCCCGTTCGAGGAGGAACTGGTAGCGGCGGTTGGTCTCCGCGGCGTTACCGAACCCGGAGAACTGCCGGAACGTCCAGAGCCTGCCCCGGTACATCGTGGGGTAGACGCCCCGGGTGTAGGGATAGGAACCCGGGTAGCCGAGGTCACGGTCGAAGTCGTGGTCCTTCAGGTCCCCCGGGGTGTAGAGCGGCTCGAGCGGCTCGGAGGAGAGGGTGTCGAAGTCGGCGTCGCGGACCCGGCCCGCTTCGGAGGCCTGGCGCCAGCGCTCGAACGCCTCGGGATCCATCAGACTCCAGTGTAAGAGCCCCGGATCAGATCGGGCCGAGGGGGGGTCCAGGGGGGAGTAGCAGCCCGGCGGAGCGCAGCGGAGCCGGATGAGCTGCGGATCCCCCCTGGCTCGTGGGACGCTCCGAAGGAGCGGACGACGTCTGGAAAAAGGAGGCTCAGGCTCCTTCGAGGCCGAGCGCCGCGAGGAGCTCGGTGGCGGCGGCACCGGGGTCGAGCTCGCGGCGCTCGGCCCTGCCGACGAGCTCGTCGAGGACTCCGGCCGCGTTCCCGCCGACGTGGTACCGGACCCGCTCGGCGGCAAGGTTGGCGATCTCCCTGGCGAGGCGGACGCGGCGGCGCTCCCCCAACTCGCCCGAGGCCTCCAGGTGCGAGCGGTGCGCCTTCACCGCCGCCCACAGCTGGCCGACGCCGGTCCCCGCGGTCCCGACGGTCTCCAGCACCGGCGGGCGCCAGGAGGTGTGGGGGCCGAGATCGAGCATCTGGTTCAGCTCCCGGACGGTGTCACGGCCCCCGTCGCGGTCTGCCTTGTTGACGGCGAACACGTCGCCGATCTCCAGCAGCCCCGCCTTCCCTGCCTGGATGCTGTCCCCCCACTTCGGGGTGACGACGACGACCGTGGTGTCGGCGGCGTGCATCACCTCGACCTCGGACTGGCCCACCCCGACCGTCTCGACGAGCACGTAGGCGGCTCCGGCCGCGTCGAGGATGCGGATGGCCTCCGGCGCCGCCAGTGCAAGGCCGCCGAGGTGGCCTCGGGCCGCCATCGAGCGGATGAAGACCTCTTTGTCCGTGGCGTGGCCCTGCATGCGCACCCGGTCGCCGAGCAGGGCCCCGCCGCTGAAGGGCGACGTGGGGTCGACGGCCAGCACCGCCACGCGATGGCCTTCGCCGCGGATCTGGGTGATCAGGGCCTGGACCAGGGTCGACTTGCCGGCGCCCGGCGCGCCCGTGACCCCGACCGCGTAGGCATGCCCGGTGTGCGGGAACACTGCAGCCATCACCGAGGGAAGGTCGGGGGCCCCGTTCTCGACAAGGGAGATGAGCCTGGCGACCGCGGTGCGGTCCCCGGCGAGAGCCCGCTCAACCAGCAGGCGCGCATCGGGACCCGATGAGTTCGGGGATCGGGCGGCGTTCAGGCGACCGCGACGACACCGCGGACACCCGGGACGTCCTCCCGGATGATCCGCTCGACCCCAGCCCGCAGGGTGACCGGGGACATCGGGCAGCCGTCACAGGCTCCGAAGAGCCGGATCGTCACGACGCCGTCGGCGATCCCGACGAGTTCGATGTCGCCGCCGTCGAGCCGGACCGCCGGCCGGATCTTTTCAAGGGCACGGCGTACCTCTTCCTCCACGATGCACCCATCCTAAACCTCATTGGTCGCCCCCGGCAGGGCCGGCGGCCCGCCGCCCGTTCGGAGGGGGCCGCTCGTCGACGAATGTGGTGGGGACGCGCCCCGCGATCCGCACCAGCTCGTCGGCCGCCTTCACGTGGCGCACGATCTCCTGGAGGTCCCCACGGAGCTTCAGCTTGCCCTGCATCATGCCCCGGACCGGATCCAGCTCCCGGCGGATCACCTCCTTCCACCGGGAGTAGGGCGCCCGGATCACGAAGCGTGCCCGCTCGGCCTCCTCACAGGAGATGTCGTAGCGGGCAGCCCGGCACTTGCCATGCCAGAGGTCGAGCCAGGCGTAGATGGGGTCGGGGACGCCCCGGTCTGGCTCCGCCTCGAAGAGGAAGATGACGTCTCCCTCCCAGCTCGCGGCGCACTCCGCGTAGGCCTTCGAGGAATTGACACGGGCAACGAACGCGTCCAGCCAGTCCTTGCCCGGGAACAGGGGCACGCGCACACCTCCGGGTCGTGGGGGGGACCGCTCGGCGGGCCCAATCCTACGCGAAGTGGCAGCGCGCTACCGCGGGTGGTACGAGGGCGCCTCCGGCACGTTGACCTCTTCTCTCCCCCAGGGAGACTCCTGTTCTTCTCTGCCCCAGGGGGACCCGGGCATGGCAGCGTCGCCCCACCCGGAAGCGTCCACCTCGGCGCCCAGCGCCCGGAGCTTGCCGGGCAGGTCCTCGTAGCCGCGCTCGACGTGGTGGATGTCGTGCACCTCGCTCACGCCCTCCGCCCCGAGTGCGGCGATGATGAGCGCCACACCCCCCCGCAGGTCGTGGGCCAGCACCGGAGCCCCCTCGAGCCTCGGGACACCCCGGACCACCGCCTGGTGGCCCTCGACCCGGAGGTCGGCGCCCATCCGGCCCAGCTCGGCCAGGTGGGCGAAGCGCGACTCGAACAGGTTCTCCGTCACGATGCTCGTGCCCTCGGCGGTGCAGAGGTAGGCGATCATCTGCGCCTGCAGGTCCGTAGGGAAGCCGGGGTACGGCAGGGTGGCGAAATCGACGGCGGTGGGCCGGCGGGCGATTGAGACCACCACCCCCGCGGGTGTGGCCCACCACTGGGCACCACTGGCCGACAGCTTGGCCAGGAAGACCTCGATCTCGTGGGGCATTGCCCCGATCAACTCCACCTCTCCCCTCGTGGCGAGCGCGGCAAGCGCCAGGGAGCCGGCCTCGATGGGGTCGGAGGGGACCCGGTACGTGGCGGGGGCGAGCCAGCCCACCCCCTCGATCTCGATGGTGGGCGTCCCGGCCCCGGTGACCTTCGCCCCCATCTGGTTGAGGAACCGGGCGAGGTCGACGATGTCGGGCTCGCGGGCCGCGTTGTCGATCACGGTGCGTCCCCGGGCCAGCGTCGCCGCCGTGAGCACGTTCTCGGTGGCCCCCCGGCTGGGGTACTCGAGGGCGATCCGCCTGCCGTTCAGGGTGGGTGCGACGCCTTCGAGGTAGCCGTGGTCGAAGTGGAAGCTGACCCCCATGCGACCCAACGCCTCCTCATGCAGGTCGATCGGCCGGCTGCCGATGTTGCAGCCCCCCGGCATGGCCACCCGGGCGTGGCCCTGGCGGGCGAGGAGCGGCCCCAGCACGTTGACCGAGGCCCGCATCCGGTGCACGAGCTCGTACGGCGCCTCCGAACGCAGCTCCGCCGGCACGTCGATCGCCATGACGTTGCCAACGAAGTCCACGTTCGCCCCGACATGGGACACCACGTCGATCATCGTGAAGACGTCGGCGATGCGGGGGACGTTGGTGAGCAACGTGCGGCCCTGGGCCAGCAACGAAGCGGCCATGAGCTTCAGCGCAGAGTTCTTGGCGCCGGAGACCACGACCGAGCCCGAGAGCCGGCGACCACCTTCGATACGCAGGGAGCTCATCTCTCTACCCCTGAGGGGACCCCGGTCATGGGGGCTGATTCTATCCGTACGAGGCCCCCGCCCCGCGGACGTGCCGTAAGGTTGTCGAGGTCGGGGTCCCCTCGGGGGTAGCAGTAGATGACGAAGATGAGCGAAAGCGAGTGGAAAGCGTTCCTCGTCGAGAAGCCGAGGACCGGCAAGCTCGCAACGGTGCGCAAGGACGGCAGCCCCCATGTGGCGCCGATCTGGTTCGACCTGGATGTCGATGGCACGATCCTGTTCATGACCCGGACTGGCTCCGCCAAGGGCCGTGCGATCCGGCGGGACCCCCGCGTGTGCCTGTGCCTGGACGACGGGGAGCCACCCTTCAGTTTCGTCGTCATCGACGGCGAGGTGACCTGGACCACCGAGGACCCCGCCGAGATGCTGCCATGGTCGATCCGCATCGGCGGCCGCTACATGGGGCCCGACCGGGCCGAGGCCTACGGGCGCCGCAACGCCGTGCCCGGCGAGATGCTGGTGCGGGTCACGCCGCGCCACGTGGCGGCCGAGAAGGCGATCGCGGACTAACGCGGGCCCGGCCCGCCCAAGCCGCCGAGGTCGGAAGGCTCGCCCGGTTGCTCACCGACCGTGGTCGGACGTCGAGCTCAGGACGCTATTCTGACGCTTGCCGCCTTTTCCGGTGGGGCGGTGGAGATGACCGAGAACCTTCTTTGTGTATTTAACCGTCAATATCGTGCTTCTTCACACAAAGAAGGTTTTCAGCGGCCACGCCCCCTCGCTTACTCCGAGGCGCGCGCCGAAACCAAACACTCACCGTGACCAGTGCCTCCGATCGGCCCAATCCAGGCGGGGCGTCGGCCAGTGCCGCCGGGGCTTAGCCGGCAGGCGGGGGGAGGCCCACGACCCGGGCCAGGGGCGGTCGGGGCTGGTAGGCGTTCTCGGCCCGGGTTGGCACCTTGACCGTGATGACCGTCTCCAGTGTCGAGGCCACGTCCGTGCCCCGGAAGGTGCCCAGCGTCGGGGCCGCCTCGGCAGGCCCGGCCCCCGCCGCCACGGCGACGTGGCGGTCGGCGACGGCCAGGCCCTGGGAGGGGTCGTAGCCGCGCCAGCCGGCACCGTTCACGTAGACCTCGCCCCAGGCATGCAGGTCACGGTCCACGGTGTCGGTGTCCCCCATCTCGACCGAGGAACGTGGTGGCCCCCCCGTTGCTGGAGCTGAGCGTGTCCTCGGCGAACGCCCGCACCTCGGGGTCGCCTTCGGGCTGCAGGTAGTGCGCCAGGACGCGTCGCTCGCCCTCGTCGTAGGGCATCGGCACCTTGAGACCGCTCGGGTCGAGCACGATGTAGTCGTAGGGGTTGGGGTGCAACGTCTCGACGATGAAGGACGTCCGCACCGACAGCATCGGCGCGAGCCCCAGGAACCAGACCTGGGACAGGACGTTGCCCTCGGCGTCGATCATCTCCTGGATCCCCTCCGGCGACGGCTCCACCGCCAGCTCGAAGGAGATGAGGCGCTGGAAGAGATCGCACCGGGGTCGGAGCCGGATGAACAGCGGCTCCAGCAGCACCGGGCGGTCGTAGTTGTAGCGGGTGAGGTGGGCGACTTCGAACAGCACGGCTCAGCCCTCCTCGGCCGACGACTTGAGCAGGGGCGTCACGTTGGAAGGCGTCCCGTCGATGAAGGCCGCGTCTGCCCACTCCGAGGGGAGGGCCTCGACCAGGCCTCTCAGGCTCTCTGTCCACCAGGCAGAGGCCAGGGCCAGCTCGCTGGCCTCGTAGCGGCGCTCGCGCAGGTGGAACGAGTCTCGGCGATAGATCACGACGTCCATCGGGAAGTCGGTCGCCGTCGTCGAGGTGCGGGTGGCCTCGAAGGCGAGGTAGCCGATCTTGAGGGCGAGCGGCACTCGCGGCTCACCTCGACCCAGTTGGCTTGCGGGTAGAGCAGGTAGAGGCGATGCTCGCGGTCGTTCTCGAACTGGCCGCCGAGGAGGGCGTGGAGGTTGAAGTGCAGGTTGGAGCCCGCCAGCGCCTCGCGGTCCTCTGCCTCAACGAGCCGCACCTGGGCGGCGAAGGCGTTGACCGCCTTGTAGAGCTTGTCGAAGGTGGCGTGCGTCTGCTCCAGCGTGTCCTCGAAGTAGGTGAGGGCCTTGTCGCGGGCGGAACGCAGGCCCGAGGTCATGACGAACATCGAACTCCGGTCGTCCTCGTTGATAGCCACCTTGCTGGCGGTCGAGGTCTCCCCACCGGAGGTGATCCGGGAGTCCGAGATGGCGACGAGTCCGTCGCGCACCTTCATGGCCAGGCAGAACGTCATGCCTGGCTCTGGGCGGCCGCGATCTGGATCTGCGCCGGTCTGCCCGATGGTCCCCCTTCGGGTCGCCGTGCGAAGAAGGTGGCGTAGATGGACTCCCCGACCTCGTTCAGGTCGCGTTGGAAATTGTCCAGGAACTGGTGGAGTCCTGCGGCGATGATCTCAGACACCGCCGCGTAGTTGAAGCCCGCCGCGAGCCGGCCCAGCCGCTGCTCGGCGCCGTTGCTGAAGTTCCCGACCGCGGAGCCGGACAGGGTCCGGAGCGAGTCCTGTGCGGCGAGGAGGCAGTGGCGGATCGACCGGGGGAAGTACCGGTCGAGGATGAGGAACTCCGCCACCCGCTTGGGCGAGATGCGTCCGTACCGCTTGCGGAAGGCCTCGAGGGCACTGGCGGAGCGCAGGAGGGCCGACCACTGCAGGTCGTCGAGCGGGGTCCCCACGTCGGACACGGTGGGGAGGAGGAGGAAGTACTTCACGTCGAGCATGCGGGACGTCTTGTCTGCGCGCTCGAGCTGGCGACCCAGCCTGGCGAAATGCCATCCCTCATCGTGCGACATCGTAGCGTCCACCACCCCCGCGAACAGCAGGCTCTCCTGGCGGATGCGGCTGAAGAAGGTGTAGGGGTCGCTGTGGACGAGGCCGCGGAACTGTGTGGTCCGTGACAGGTGGTAGAAGCGGTTGATCTGCTCCCACATCTCGGACGAGATCGCCTCGCGCACCGAGCGGGCGTTGTCCCGGGCGGCCGCGAGACAGCGGCAGATCGAGTTGGGGTTGTCCTCGTCGAAGCTGAGGAACTCGATGATGTTCGCCCGGCTCGGCACGTCGTAGTGCTCGTTGAACAGCGGCAGGTCGGCGGTGATGAGCACGAGGGGCTCCCACTGCTCGCCGGTGCCCGGGGGCAGGTCGAGGGCCAGGCGGAGGTTGACGTCGATGAAGCGGGCCATGTTCTCGGCCCGTTCGGTGTACCGGCTCAGCCAGTAGATCGAGTCAGCTACCCGACTCAGCACGACTGGGGGCCCGTCATCAGTCCGCGAGGACCCACGTGTCCTTGCTGCCACCTCCCTGCGAAGAGCTCACGACCAGCGATCCCCGCTGCAGGGCCACCCTGGTGAGCCCTCCCGGCAGCACGTACGGCTCCTCGCCAAGCAGGACGAACGGGCGGAGGTCGACGTGGCGGGGCTCGAGGTGGTCCCCGACGATCACGGGGGCCCGGGACAGAGCCAGCATGGGCTGGGCGATGTAGTTGCGGGGGTTGGCGCGGATCCGGCGGCCGAACTCCTCGCGCATGTCGGGGGTGGCGTGGGGGCCGATGAGGATCCCGTTGCCGCCGGACTCGTTGGCCGGCTTGACCACGAGCTGGTCGAGGCGGTCGAGGACGTAGCTGCACTCCGACTTGTCCCAGCACAGGTGCGTGGGCACGTTGGGCAGGATGATGTCCTCACCGAGGTAGTACTTGATGATCTGGGGGACGAAGGCGTAGATCACCTTGTCGTCGGCGACGCCGGTCCCGGGGGCGTTGGCGATCCCGAGACGGCCCGACCGGTACACGTCGAGGAGGCCGGGCACCCCGAGGAGGGACTCGGGCCGGAACGACATGGGGTCGAGGAAGTCGTCGGCGACCCGGCGGTAGATGACGTCCACGCGCTGGAACCCGCGGGTGGTGCGCATGCACAGCTCCCCGTCGTAGACGAGGAGGTCCCGGCCCTCGACCAGTTCGACCCCCATCTGCTGGGCGAGGAACGAATGCTCGAAGTAGGCCGAGTTGTAGACGCCCGGGGTCAGCACCGCCACCGTGGGCGACGACACGCCGAGCGGGGCGATCCAGTTCAGCATCTCCAGGAGCCGGCTCGGGTAGTCCTCGACCGGCCGGACGCCGGAGGCCTCGAACACCTGGGGGAACGTCCGCTTCAGGATCTGGCGGTTCTCGAGCACGTAGGAGACCCCGGACGGGCAACGGAGGTTGTCCTCCAGCACGTAGAACTGTCCGTCGGCGTCCCGCACCAGGTCCGAGCCGGTGATGTGGCACCAGACCCCCCGGGGCGGGTTGAGGCCATGGCACTGGGGCAGGTAGCCGGTTGCGCTGGCGATGATCTCCTCGGGCACCACGCCGTCGGCCACGATCTTCTGGTCGTGGTAGATGTCGTCGCAGAACAGGTTGAGGGCCGTCACCCGCTGCTCCAGGCCGCGCGACACCTTTCGCCAATCGCCCGGCTCGACGATGCGGGGGACGAGGTCGAAGGGCAGGATCCGCTCGGTCGCGCCCTCGGCCCCGTACACGTTGAAGGTGATGCCGAGGTTCATCAGGGCCGACTCCGCGGCTCGCTGGCGGCGGAGCAATTCTCCTTCCGAGAGGTCCTCGATCCGGTCCACGAGCAGCTTGGACCCAGGACGCGGCCCCCCGTGGGCTTCGAAGATCTCGTCGTAGAACCCGTGGGTCTCGTACTCGCCGAACTGGCTCAGCGTTGCCGTCACATTGGCCGGAGCCCCCATGTCACCCCTCCTTCACGTCTGCTCCCCTTAGGGGGCACAACACCCAGCCCCGAAGCCGCGGTGTCACATAGAGGATAGGAGTGGCAAGGTTTTCCCCGTGTTGCGGCAAGGTTACGATCGCGTAAAGCACTCTTCCGCGCGCATGTGGCACACCCCACCCCGGCGGTCGCGCTACGGCGTGCGGCGGCGATGCTCGGGGCGGAGCCAGATGTTCTCGTAGCCCAGGTCTACCGTGTTGACCGTGGAGCCCGGCGGGACGATCCGGTCGATGGCGTCGAGCGTCTCGGCCGAGAGGCGGACCTCCGCTGCCTGCAGGAGCTGTTCGAGTTGCTCCATGGTGCGGGGTCCGATGATCGATGACGTGACCGCGGGGTGGACCAGGGTCCAGGCAACCCCCAGCACGGGCAGGGAGACCCCCTCCTTTTCCGCGAGGGGGACCAGGGCCTCCACGATGTCGAACTTCCGCTGGTTCTCAGGCTTGGCCGGGTCGAAACGGTCCGGAATCCGGGCAGCCCGGCCCCCCGCCTCGACCGGCTTGCCCTTGCGGTACTTGCCCGACAGCCAGCCACCGGCCAGCGGGCTCCACACGATGACCCCCATCCCGTGGCGGGTGCAGGTAGGAAGCACCTCCTGCTCGATGGCGCGGACGAGGATCGAGTAGGGCGGTTGCTCGCACACGAAGCGCTCACGCTGGCGCCGCTCGGCTGCCCATTGCGCCCCGACGATCTCCGACGCCGGGAAGGTCGACGAGCCGACCCAGCGCACCTTTCCCTGGTGGACGAGGTCGCTGAGCGCGCCGAGGGTGTCGGCGATGTCGGTAGTGGGGTCGGGGCGGTGGGCCTGGTAGAGGTCGACGTAGTCGGTGTCGAGGCGCCGCAGCGAGTCCTCGACCGCCTTGAAGATGTGCTTGCGGTTGTTGCCCCGGTCGTTGGGGCCGGTCCCCATCGGGGCATGGAACTTGGTGGCGAGCACGACGTCGTCTCGCCTGCCCGCCAGCGCCTTGCCGACGATCTCCTCCGACTCCCCCGCCGAGTAGACGTTGGCGGTGTCGACGAAATTGATGCCCTCGTCGAGGGCCTTGTGGATGATCCGGATGCAGTCCTCATGGTCGGTGTTGCCCCAGGCGCCGAACATCATCGTGCCGAGGCAGAGGGGGCTGACCTGCACCCCGGTGCTGCCGAGTGGGACGTACCGCATGCTGGCAGCCTACCGCCGCGCCGCTTCTACTCCGCTCAGACCGGTGCGTCCGGGTGGGCCTGGCGCTTCTTGCGGTACATGGCCTGGTCAGCCATCCTGATCAGTTCGTCCGCGGTCTCGCCAGTCCCCGTGGCGAAAGCGATACCGATGCTCGCCCCGACGCTGCGGCGCTGGTGCCCGACGACGACGGACTCGGCGATGGTCTCGGCCATCCGGGCGGCGAG
>WNEZ01000478.1_pt1 | contig 38988 bp, 39 predicted proteins | sample 5400521 | NCBI WGS metagenome assembly WNEZ01 (sample SAMN13153339, study PRJNA577476) | soil metagenome | isolation source: 120 cm saprolite under Douglas fir tree site 2 hole 1 replicate 1 | place: USA:California | collected 2015-04-18 | reverse complement strand
AATGGCTCCATCGTACGTAGCCATAACCCGGAAGGTACCGGAATTTTCCCTGACAAAAAGAAGTTGTTACTAGTGAGGGGGCCAAAGTTAAAAAAATCTTAAGCAACATCTAATCTGAAACCCGCATCATTCAGACGATTCGATACGTATATATATCGAAAGGACTTTCAGAAGTCTGCATAGTTCGGACTCGTAGTTTGTTCTTCCATCATAGAGGGAGTTTTCTTAATATGCCAGAACATTTGTATGCCACTGATAACGCGGACTTTGAACACCTGCTTTCCCTGGGATTTTCTGAAATCGAAGCCACGAGGCTTGTCTATATGAAAGACCATGTAACCGAACAGATCGAATATCGCGAAATGCTCGAAGAACAAAATCGTTTAGATTTCGTCCGCTGGCTTGTTGAGCACGATCGACTCGAAAAGTAGCTTGAGATAGATCCAATTCAAAGGCAGAGTGGCCGCAAGAAGACTATCCATAACCTCTCGCGGCCACTCTGCTTTTTTCATTCAAGTTTGCGCCGTGGGCTCGAGCAAACCATAAGCCGAATTCTGTACCCGCGTTGCCTTGCGGCCCCACAGGCGGCAATCATCTATCTGGGACGCCAGTTACCTGGCGCCTCAAGCGACCAACCCGAAGATTGACAGACGAGCAGCCTGCAAGTGCATCACCAGGTGATACACCACCTCCTCTGCTTGGTCTTGCTCCGGATGGGGTTTACCCAGCCAGCCAGTCACCCGGCTGCTGGTGAGCTCTTACCTCACCATTTCGCCCTTACCCGGCTAATGGGCTTCCCTGACCGAAGCCCTACATCTTGAAACTGCCGGGCGGTATGTTTCTGTGGCACTTTCCTTGAGGTTACCCCCACTGGACGTTATCCAGCATCCTGCTCTATGGAGTTCGGACTTTCCTCGAGCTTTGCAGCCCGCGATTGCCTGTTTTGCTCAAACCCACATTATCAAGCTTAACACACTGGCGCACACTCGTCCAGCGAGTTGACGCTCCCGGTGAAAACGCGCTACAATGTCCACAATTACCGTATACGATAACAACACTGGATTGAGGGACATTCCATGACCACAGGTCGGCAAATCCGCCTGACATCACTGGCAAGTTGCGCTGGCTGAGCGTCGAAGATGGGTCCAGAGACCCTGGCGCAGGTTCTGCGCCCACTGACTTCTCAAGCAGCTCCGCCTGAATTGCTGGTCGGGCTGCAGGCTGTCGATGATGCCGCTGTCTACCGCGTGAACGATCAGCAGGCGGTAATTAGCACTGCGGACTTCTTTCCGCCTGTCGTCGATGACCCGTATGCTTTCGGGGCGATTGCTGCTGCCAACGCCATGAGCGATGTGTACGCTATGGGAGGCCAGGTGTTGATGGCTATCAACCTGGTAGCGTGGCCTGATGACCTGGAACCAGCCATACTCAGCGAAATACTGCGCGGCGGTGCGGATACCGTTGCTCAAGCAGGTGCCGTCATCGCCGGCGGCCATACAGTCACCGATAAAGAGCCGAAATATGGCCTCGCCGTCACCGGCATGGTACACCCGGATCACATCTTGACAAAGGGCGGCGCACAACCTGGCGATTATCTTGTTCTGGGAAAGCCCCTTGGCACCGGTCTCATTACCACGGCCCACAAATTCGACAAAGTTGAAGCCGGTGACCTGGATGTGGCCCTCCAGTCCATGAAGCAGTTGAATCTCAGGCCCAGCCAGGCCCTTTTACAGCTGCGTCAAGGGGTTCACGCGGCCACCGATATCTCAGGATTCGGCCTGCTCGGCCACGCCTGGGAAATGGCCTCGCAAAGCCTGACAGGCATGCGTTTCCAGTACGACGCGCTGCCACTGCTGCCTCATGCGCGGCACTATGCCGAACTGGGCTGCATCACAGGCGGTGCGCGTCGCAATGAAACGTACCTTTCACCTCATGTACACATTGATGAGCGACTGGATCAATTTGACCGGGAGCTGTTGTGGGATCCTCAAACTTCGGGGGGACTCTTCGCAGCCATCGATCCGAAGTTTTGGCCGGCGCTGGTCGCCTTAGCGCCGGAAGTTATATTCTGGCATATCGGCGAGGTAACAGAACGAGTGGGAGATGAGGCCGGGGTGGTATTGGAGGTATACTGATGTACGAATCGCTGGAAGCAGCTCTGGGCATACACTTCCAGAATCCGGACCTGTTGCGTATGGCCCTTACCCATCGCTCTTACATCTACGAAAGCGCCGGGGCAGGATTAAACTCTAACGAGCGACTTGAGTTTTTGGGCGACTCAATTCTCGCCTTTATCAGTGCGGATTACCTGTATCACACCTTTCCCGATCTGAACGAGGGGGGATTGAGTGACTTGCGTGCCGCACTCGTCAGGAGAGAAACACTGGCAATTTTTGCGCTAGAGATCGAGTTGGGAAACTTCCTGCTCATGGGCAAAGGAGAACAGGGCAGCCAGCGTGTACTTGCATCGGCATTCGAGGCCGTTCTCGGGGCCATGTACTTAGACCAGGGGCTCGAGGCAGTGCAGCATTTTCTTATGCCTCGTATAGAGCCGCTAGCGCACAACATTGTCGCCAGGAGACTGTTCAAAGATCACAAGTCGCTCTTCCAGGAACTGGCACAGGCGCATGATAGCATCACGCCATCCTACCGCCTCGTCAGTCAAGAGGGACCATCTCACAACCGGGAATTTACGGTGGAAGTGCTCTTAGGTGAAAAGGTGGTAGGCAGAGGGCAGGGCCGCAACAAACAGGCCGCAGAGCAGGAGGCTGCACATGAAGCTCTACTCGCTAGAGGTTGGATTTGACGGCAACGCAGGCAGGGAGATCGTATGCGACTGGAACCAACACCGAGAGTAGATCACATCCAACGAGTCAGCGCCAGGCTTATCACAGCAAGCACGATTCTCCATCTCAGCTCCGATGAATTGGAAAGTGCAGTTGCGCAGGAACAAATAGAGAATCCTGCGCTTGAAGTGAACGAACAACGCATCTGCCTCTACTGCGGCTCACCCTCGCATAGTCAAATCTGCGCCTCCTGCGGGTACTCCGCTCAGTTGACACAGCCAGCTTTTACCACGAGCGAGTATAACATCGATGATTATGGTCCGGTTGAGGCCGAGGACGACGAAGAGTTCGATCCCCTGGCACGTATTCCCATGGGCCAGACACTGGCAGAAGTACTGCTCCAACAACTCGAAGCTCTTATCCCGGCAGATGATGCCCCCATAGCAGAGCAACTGGTAGGCAATCTCAATGAACGCGGCTACCTGGAGATAAGCGTGCAAGAGATCGCTGAGCATTTGGTGGTGCCAGTCGAGCGCATTGAATACGTACTGAGCCAGTTGCAAACACTGGAACCACTGGGCATTGGAGCGCGGGATCTGCGCGAATGCCTGCTGATCCAATTGAAGGCGCTCAGCGAGCAAGAAATGCCCCATCCCCTGGCATACGTACTGATTGATCGCTACCTGGACCGGCTTGGACGCAGCCGGTCGCAAGAGATCGCACGTGAATTGAAGGTGACGGAACAGGAAGTACATCAAGCTATCCAGTACATCCGCAAGACACTGCATCCATACCCTGCGCATACCTACCAGGCGACAGAAAGAACGAACCAGGTGTTTGCAGCGTACACCCGTCCAGATATCATCATTCGCAAGGTCGAAACGGGCTTCGAGATAGAACTGATCGAGGAGAAACGCTATCGTTTCTACATTGGTCCAGGCTATGGCACGCAACTATTAAGCCTCGATAACGAGATAATCAATGAAGATGTGCAGCGTTACCTGCGCCATCACAGCGACCGCGCAAAGTTTTTTATAGTCTGCGTGCAACGCAGGTGGCACACGCTCAAGCGCATTACAGAGCTGATCGTGGACTACCAGCGCGAGTTCTTGGAGAAAGGTGTACGTTACCTGCGTCCCTTGACTCGCGCAGAAGTAGCCAATCGCTTGAGCCTGGACGATGGAACAGTCAGTAGGGCAACCGCGAATAAGTATGCATTACTCCCCAATGGCCGGCTCATGCCCTTTTCAGACTTCTTCGATGGCTCCCTCAGCATCAAAGATGTGATTCGCGAACTTATCTCTACCGAGGAGCCACGTCACCGTTTGAGCGACGAGGAACTCGCGCGCCTGCTCACAGTTCGCGGCATCCCTATGGCCAGGCGCACTGTGACGAAGTATCGCGAGGAGATGGGGATAGCTTCGTCACGAGAGCGGTAGAGACGTGGCTTACGCTCCTGCTGCCAAAACGCGCTGCCTTTGCCTCGCGCAGGAGAAGAACCGGCCCTCACCCTCCGTTAACGGCATCAGGAGGGTGAACATCGGGCGGCGGAGTTGCCGGATGAGCATTGAGTGGGGTAATTGGCGCAGCAGCCGGAGGCATCTGCCAGAGCTGCAATTCTTGCTCACGGTATAGCCACAGGCCAATGCCAAAATAGGCCAAAAAGCCAATCATGAGGCCGATTGCGAACCAGCCGAACAACACATCGCTCCTGAGCAAGGCGATAACCGCTGCGCTACCCACAATCGCGATGACGATAGCAATGGCCGAAAGCACATTGGTGCCTGCCGCCAGTCGCATCACCCGATAAGAGATCCAACCGATTATGAGACCGAAAAAAACTGCCCCCAGTCCAGCGATAAACATTGTATTCCTCCTTGTGCGAACAAGTTAGTAAGATGGGTAATGAGAAGCCCACCAAATTGAGAGATGGACATGCTCTCAGATTAATGATGAGGAGTAGGTGTACTGCTCGGCTTCCCATGACCATTCCCATGGCCGGTATCATTGCTGTTACCTGGTTCGAACCCTGGCATGTTCGTTTTCAGACATGTCACCAGCGGAGTTGTCCCGCAACTCTGGACCGCTTCCGCCAGGAAGCCCCGCGCGTTGGCGCTGGTCAGCTTTCCGCCCGCGTTGGCCTTATCCTGGCCTGCCAGGAACTGAGCATAGGTCAGCAGCGCATCGATTTCGCCATAGCCAAAGACCCGCTTGGAAGAAACCGAAGCACCATTGAGCGTTGTGCCTGTGAAGGTCCCCTGGTGCAGCGCACACAGCGCCTGGATATCATCACTCGTGCTAGCGGTGCCCAGTGCAAACTGCCCTGCCAGTCGCTGCGCATCGGGGAGTCCTGGGCAGGTGTTCTTGTTGTCGTTGTTAGCCTGGTGGTTGTTCGCATGGGGATTGCCAGCCTGGCTATCCACGGTCGATGTGACTTTCGCGTGCGCCGGGCCGGTGATGGCATGGACCAAGTCCTGTCCGGCAGGCGTTGCAGCGAATGCCGCCGTCGCTCCTCCCACGATGACAATGCCGACAATCGCAGCCGCTACAAGCTTTCCTCTTAAGAAACGAACGAACTTCATACGTACCTCTTTCTTATCGAAATGGTTTTTGATTCCATACAGACTCAGCCAGTAAGAACCATTGACAAGATAGTTGCAATTCGCCAGTGATTGGTTACGGTCTTTGGCCTTTCGGTAGACAAAAGGGCCATGTGCATTGTTTTTTCGCGCACCCGTAACTACAATGAACCAGAATGCAACTATAAGAGAGAGAATGGAGGCCATCATTTCATGGAGGCGATCGACCGCCAGCTTGACCGAGCGCGGCGCGGCGAACCTGAGGCATTGAGCGCACTCTACCGGCAACTCCTCCCCGGGGTATTTGGCTATATTGCTGCCCGCGTGCCTGATCGCGCAACAGCGGAAGACCTGACCTCCGACGTATTTTTGCAGATGGTCGAGAGCATCAGCCGGCTCAGGGCCAACGATGAGGCCAGCGTTGCCGCCTGGATTCTCCAGATCGCGCGTGTCACCGTCGCCGGCTATTATCGCAAGCGCGAGCATCAGCCAGCGTTCGTCTCGCTTGAACCCAGGGGGTGGGAAGAGGAAGAGTCAGGAGCAAGCCGGGTGATCTCCGACAGCAATCCCAACCTCGACCCTGTACGGAGTGCCGAAGCACGTGATGAATGGGATACCGTGGTCAAGGCGATCAATACGCTGACGGAAGAACAGCGCCAGGTGCTGGTTGGCCGGCTGATTCTGGGCTATGATGTGGCGACAGTGGCGCGCATGCTGGGGAAAAAGGCGAACGCTGTCAAAGCGTTGCAATTTCGTGCGTTGCAGCGCTTGCAACGTGTGCTAGGAAAACAACGTTCCCCTGAGCAGGCGTATGCTTTCCATCGATACCGCAAGGAGGACACTCTATGAAGCCACTCCCTGAACGTCTCAATGAGCGGCTTGAGCAACACAACGCGCGCTCCAGCTATGGTGAGGGAGTACCGGACTGGCTCCTGTCGCCTGTCCATGCCCCCAGCCAGGACCCAGAGGCGGATGAGTTAGTTGCCCTTGCACTTCGCTTACAATCTGCGCCTCCCTTGCAGGTAGACCCCGACTACGCCTGGCAGTTGGAGCAGCGCATCCTGACACGCAATGCCGCACTGCACCTGGAGCAGCCTGTACGCGGCTGGTCGTTCCCGCGCCTGCTGCGTGCGCATCCTGTCTTTCGAGTGGCACTCAGCCTCTGTCTCCTGCTGCTGCTCCTGGGAACAGGGGTACTGGTAGCGGCAGCGCAGATGACGAATCCCGACAGCCCGTTGTATGTGGTGAAGCATTGGGAGCAACAGGTGCAGGTCTCGCTGGCCCACTCCCCGGAAAACCAGGCCCACTTGGACCTGCAATTTGCCCAGGATCGACTCAAGACGCTGGTCACGCTTGCTGATGCAGCGCACGTGCAGGCGTACAGCGAGGCGCTCGTGGAACTGGATCAACGGATCAGCGCGGCCGCTAGAGTCATCGATGCCCTCCCTGCCGGGGCGGAGCATGACCGCGTGGAAAGCCAGCTTGCGACACTGCAAGCAGATGCACGTCACACCTTGCGGGGACTCCTGCCCCAACTGGCTCTTCCAGAACGCCTGCTGACGACTGACGAACTGGGGCGCCTGGGTGATACCGTCCCGCACCTGGTGAGCGCTGAGATTGTTCTGCCCGCGCATCCCAATGGGCAAGCCGTCATCAGCATCGCTGGCGAGGATATCCAGCCAGGAGCGCAGTTGCTGGTAGATAGCCGGTTGATGGATGTTCGTGGTTCCCTCCAAAACGGTTGGTATGTCTTCGTAGCAAACTGGGTCGGGAACCAGCATCCGCAGCGTCTAGGCATTCTGAACCCCGACGGCACTGCCGCTCAAACAACCACCATTACGCTGAACAGCTCAGACGATCATGGGAATAGCAACCATGGAGGGAATGGAAATAGCAAGGGGAAGCCGTAGAGCACTTTCGCTTCTGATGCAGGACTCACCCCCTCTCCATCTTTGATGGAGAGGGGGCCAGGGGGTGAGGCTCTGCGAATATAGTCCTTTCACGCTCGTATACGACCATGCCAGGGCCACCGCCTTTCATATGCCGCACATAACGCTGCAAGGTATAATCAACGGGGACGCTGGTGCTGCCCCTTGCCTGGCTGTAGTAAGCGGCGAGACTAGCCGCCTGCTCGATAGTGCTGCGTGGAATATCACGCCCGCCCGCTTTGATGATCACATGCGCGCCAGGCACGCCACGTGCATGCAGCCAGGTGTCGCTGGCCGCTGCCTGGCGAAACGTCACCTCTTCATTCTGGCGGCTGTTCTTGCCAATCAAGAGCGTAAATCCGTCACGACTCTGCACATGCAGGGGCACGCCGCCTCCCGGTGGAACGGGTTTGCCCTTGTTCTGTTTGCTGCCTTTGCCCTTGTGTGACTGCTTACGGGACTCCCTTTCTTTAGTACCGCGCATGTAGCCAGCAGTCTGCACCTCGGCCTTGACCAGCGCCACTTCAGCAGGCGTCTCAGCCAGCATCAGGTCAGCAAGCAACTGTTCTATCGTCGCCAGTTCGGTCGCATTTTGCTCGATCTGGCCGGGAACAAGCGCGAGCGCACGCTGTAACTTGTGATACTTGCGGAAGAGACGATTAGCATTGCCTACCGCGTCAAAGCGTGGATCAAGGGGAACAGTCACCTCCGGTGGATTATCCTTACCCTCAAAAATGTTTGGCAATATAACGTTGCTTTGTCCTCGTTTCACCTCATGCTGAAAGGCCAGCAGTAGCTCGGCCTGCAGGCGATACCGGCTGGCCTCTTCCGAGACGGCTAATTCCTGCTGCAGCAATTCAGCCTTGCGTTTACAACGGTCGCGCTGTGTCTGCAAAACCTTTCTTACAGGTACGCGCAGGCTTTCCAACGCATCACGCCACTCAGCACTGGCATAAAATTCGTCGATCAGCACATTGATCGAAGCGGATTCTCGTATGCGTACCCCAGGCATTGCAGCATACTGCTCTAAAACATAGGGAGCAAAGGCTAGAGGAACTGCCTGTGAAGCTGAGGCCTGAGCCTGGCCAGCGTCGCCTCCCATACGCTCTACGAGTTGTGGCTTCCATGCATGCGTGTCGTATAGCGCAGCCAGTTCGCGTACATTCCACGCCAGTTCTTCCCAGGGAGCAGCGCTGGTTTCAAGCAGCGATTCCGCATCACTGGTAGTACGATAGACAGCTTCACGAGCTAGCAGCGGACTGAAGCCAAGCAAATTTCTTGTCAGCAGTTGCCACAGTTTTGGCTCCTGGGTCTTCGCACGTTTCTTCCCAACCTGGGAGGATACCCCTCCTGCAAGCTCTGTATCCTCTGCCGCACATAGAGCCAGTTGGTCAGCTGTAATTGTCGCAGGCTCTAAACGTGGCAAGGACTGGCCCAAAACTATGCGCCGTTGTGGAGGTGGTGGAACATACTGTACGTTTGCAGCAATGACGCGGTAGCGATTTACATCCGCACCTACATGTTTGAGGCTTCCAAGAATCAATCCTTGCTCATCGCATAAGATGATATTACTCATCCGGCCCATCACTTCAACGATCAGGCGATAGTGAGTGCTTCCCTCAGAGCCGGGAGCACTGCGATAGCCAGCGATAAGCTCTACGACACGTTCCCAGCGTGATTGCTGGATAGCCTCAAAGCGAGCACCCTCCAGGTACTTCCGCAGCAACATAACAAATACAGGTGGCTCGCTGGCGATCTTAGAGGGTTTAAGCGCGGTAAGGTGTGCCCGCGCCAACTGTGGATGAGCCGAGACATAGAGCCAGCGGTTCTGACCGCCCTGTCCCTGCGTTATCGCTGGCGCATAGCACTGCAGCGCGATGGAATGCTCTGTTGGTTGAATGATGGTATCAATACGGGCCCCAATCAGCAGCATGCGCCATTCATCGGCGACAGCCGCAAGGGTGATGGCATCGATATGCATAGCTCTGTTCTTCCAATCTCAACTACCATGATTTCCGCAAGCCTGGAGACCGTGTCCACCTTACTAAGTTGCCTGCAGGTGTTGTACAATATTGATTAGAGTAGCTTCCACAGTATAACAAAGAGTGGCCTGCTCGTACACTAGCCTTCTCAATTCCAGTAACGTAGGTAAACAGCATGCAACTTGAGATGGAGCCGCTTGTGTCCCAAAAGCACCGGACCACACAGTCCTCAACACGTCAGGCACTCCTCTTCGTGCTTTCAGCGCCATCCGGGACAGGGAAAGACACGGTCATTAACGCGCTCAAACAACAGGGCATGGATTTTTACGTTGTTCCATCCGTCACCACTCGCGCACCACGTCCCGGCGAAAGCGAGGGTAACCCCTACCATTTTGTGAGCCAGGAAACCTTTGATCGCCTGGTCGATCAAGGTGAACTGCTCGAGCATGCAAAAGTACATGGCAACTGGTACGGTCAGCCGCGCAAACCGATTCGAGATAACTTGGCCGCAGGCCGCGATGTGCTGCTTAAGATTGACGTAAAGGGGGCAGCAACTATTCGCAGCAAGGTACCCAATGCTATTTTTATTTTTCTCATTCCTGGTTCACTAGAAGAACTGGCCCAGAGACTGGCTGCTCGACAAACAGAGACGGAAGAGGAACTCCAGAGAAGGCTGGCCGATGCCCACGCAGAATTAGCCGAGCAGCACTGGTACGACTACGTGATCTACAACCAGCAGGGTCACCTTCAAGAAGCCGTGGATTACTTGCGCGCTATCATGATGGCCGAGCACTGTCGTGTTCACCCTCGCAAATTCGTAATTTAGAGTCATCAAGGCAGGAGGTTTGCTTATGTCAGAAGAACGTTTCGAGCAATCTGGTACCAAAGAACGCAACCTGGGTATGGAACTGGTGCGTGTCACCGAGGCTGCGGCTGTAAGTGCCGGTCGCTGGATGGGTAAAGGCGATAAAGAGAAGGTTGACCAGGCAGCTGTTGACGCCATGCGCCATGCCCTGGATGGAGTCGATATGCATGGTGTTGTGGTTATAGGTGAGGGAGAAAAGGACGAGGCTCCCATGCTCTATATCGGGGAGGAAATAGGTAATTTTACCCCACCCGAAGTCGACGTAGCCGTCGACCCGGTTGACGGCACCCGCCTGACCGCTCTTGGCCTGCCGGGAGCAATCGCAGTTGTGGCAACTGCTGAAAGAGGAACGATGTATTCCGCCCCTCCAGGTGTGTTCTACATGGAAAAGATCGCGGTCGGGCCCATCGCCAGGGATGTGATCGATATCAATGCGCCTGTGACGACGAACCTGGAACGTATTGCGCAGGCACGCGATGCGCTTATCGAAGATCTGACTGTGATGATCCTGGATCGTCCACGCCATGCAGGCATGATCAATGAGATCCGCCAGGCAGGCGCTCGTATTCGCCTGATTACGGACGGTGATGTGTCAGCAGCAATCCAGGCTGCCATGGAAGACTATAGAGGTGTCGATGTGCTGATGGGTGTTGGAGGGGCACCTGAAGCCGTACTGGCAGCCGCAGCTATTAAATGTATTGGTGGGGAGATACTTTGTAAAATCTGGCCGCTTACAGTCAAAGAGCGCGAAAAGATCGTAAAAGAGGGCGGCAACCTCGACCTGGCTCTCGAAAACGAACGCGCACGGCTCAAAGATCTCGGTGTGGATGCTGATAAGGTCTATACCTCCGATGACCTGGTGCAAGGCAATGATGTATCATTTGCTGCAACTGGCATCACAAGCGGCGAGCTGCTCGACGGTGTTCAGTATTTCGGTTGGGGCGCACGTACTTCCTCGGTAATGATGCGTTCTCGTTCCGGCACGATACGCTATATCCATGCGCGTCATAAGTGGCGCAAAGCTGGGCATGGCCCTGGCAAACCGCGCGTATACTGACCTCTTCAGAGAAACGAACGGGGTAGCTGGTGGCGTACTTCATTCGTTTCTCTAAATCCTCCACAAAACGCCAGCGCTCCTGCAAACAACCATTAGAGCTTCAGCAACTTTTCAATCACAGCGTCCGCGACCTGCGAAGTACCGGCAGCGGTTGGATCATCAGGACGGGGCTTGAGATCGTACGTGACGTGCTTGCCCTCGGCAATGACCTGGGCAATAGCCTTCTCCAGGCGATTGGCAGCATTCTTCTCACCCAGGTGGCGCAACAGGAGTACCCCTGAAAACATCATAGCCATCGGGTTGACCTTGTTCTGCCCTGCATACTTGGGCGCACTTCCATGTACCGGCTCAAATATAGCATATTGATTGCCGATGTTCGCACCTGGCGCGACTCCCAGACCGCCTATCAAACCTGCAGATAGATCGGAAATGATATCCCCGTACAGGTTAGGCAAGACCAGCACATCATACTGTTCGGGCTTCTGCACAAGCTGCATGCACATATTGTCTACAATACGATCTTCAAACTGGATCTCTGGATATTCTTTGGCAACTTCATGAGCAGTAGCCAGGAACAGCCCATCAGAAACTTTCATAATGTTGGCTTTGTGAACCGCAGTGACCTTACGCCGTCCATTCGCCCTGGTATAGTCAAATGCGAACTTAACAATCCGGCGCGTCGCCATTACAGAAATATATTTGATACTGATTGCGGAGTTACTATCGAGGCGCGTTCCAGTAGTACGAGCGATGGTCTCAATGATTTCTTGTTGTTCAGGCGTCCCTTTTTGGAACTCCACTCCAGCATACAAATCTTCCGTATTCTCGCGCACAATGATCATGTCGATATTTTCATAGCGAGAGCGAAGGCCTGGATAGGTTTTTGCCGGTCGCAGATTAGCGTAGAGGTCGAGCTTCTTGCGCAGCGTCACATTTGCGCTACGAAAGCCTTTGCCAACTGGAGTAGTGATCGGACCTTTCAGGCCCACGCCTGTACGTTTAATCGACTCGATCACCTCGTCGGGTAATACTGTACCATACTTCTCTAACATCTCCGACCCGGCCTGATGTAGGTCCCAGGCGAATTGAATTCCAGTTGCTTCGAGAACGCGGCGTGTTGCTTCAGTAATTTCCGGTCCAGTACCATCACCCGGAATAAGCGTTACCGCATATGACATGAAATCCTCCATACGGGCAGAGTCCAAATAAGATTGTGTACATTATTTCATCATCCAACTCCTGATTATAGCACATGAACTATCCCAAAACGTTATCGGTTCGGTGTTCCCTTCGATGAACCTGGGAAAAGGAGAAAGTGGGGCAAGTAAACCATCTTGGCTTACCTACCCCAAACCCGCTTAAAGGGCCTAAACCTGCTTAGTGGATTTCACCGCCTTAGCCCGGCCGGTAGTACTTTTTTTCGTGGTGGTACTTTTGCTCCGGGCAGTAGTCTTTCTGCCTTGCGCCGAACGCGAGGTGGTATTTTTTGCCCTGGTTGTCTTTGCTCGCGTTTTTCCGGCTACAGTTTTCTTTACGGTTGTCGACCCGCGCCCGTTAGTTGATGGCGCTTCCGAGACAAGTTTGGCATCTTCCTGCCTGGTAACTCTCCTTCGAGAGGCTTGCCGCCCGGCTGCGCCATTCTGCTGGGGTTTTTTCTCGGCGCTTCGCTGTACAGCGATGACTTCTTGATAGCAAACCGGGTCCTGCCCTACACGTGGCACAACCATCAAACCACCACAAGTGGGACAAAGTTCGGGCACCGGTTTCTCCCAGATGGCGAAGTTGCAGGCCGGGTAGTTGCTGCACCCATAGAAGATACGTTTCTTCTGCTTCGTCTTACGTTCTACCAGGTCGCCCCCACATACCGGACATAACACACCGGTTTTATTCACAAAAGAGCGGCGATAACGGCACTCTGGAAAACCTGAACAGGAGATAAAGCGCCCAAAACGACCCGTACGTATAACCAGGTTGCGCCCGCATTCGGGGCAGACTTCATCTATCTCCTCTACTGGCTTCTGCACACGGCCCATCTCCGCTTCGGCCTTATCCATGGCAACCTTGAAATCACCATAGAAGCTATGTAGGAACTCCGTCCATGATTGCCGCCCCTCTTCAACTTCGTCCAATTTGCGTTCCATCGCAGCCGTAAAACCAGTATCTACGATCTCAGGGAAATGCTTCTTCATGACTTCGTTGACCGTGATGCCCAGCCAGGTTGGTACAAAACGCCGCTGTTCCTGGTCAACATAGCCACGGTCCTGGATGGTGCTGATAATTGGTACATAGGTGCTGGGACGACCAATACCCTGCTCTTCAAGCTCCTTGATTAAGCTCGCCTCGGTATAACGCGGGGGGGGTTGGGTGAAATGTTGCTCTGGTTTTAAGTCGTGCAAGTCAAGTACCTCGCCCGCACCTAGCTCAGGAAGCATTTTCTCTTCTTCCTCCCGCTGCCATACCGCGTAAAAGCCCGGGAATTTGAGATGAGACCCGGTAGCACGAAAAACATACTGCCCCGCGACGATGTCCACACGTACCGTATCAAAGACGGCGGGCGTCATAAAACTGGCCACAAAACGCCGCCAGATCAGGTTGTAGAGCTTAAACTGGTCGGGGGAAAGATACGACTTGACAACCTTGGGTGTCAACGTGACATCCGTTGGACGAATCGCCTCGTGCGCGTCCTGCGTGGTTGCCTTGGCCTTCGTCGTACGTCCCTGCCCAACATAGGGTTGACCAAATTCCCCCGCGATATACGCCTTCACACTCGCCTGCGCTTCATCAGAGACGCGGGTGGAGTCCGTACGCATGTAGGTAATCAGACCCTGCTGGCCACGCTCACCGAGTTCAATCCCCTCGTAGAGCCCCTGAGCCAGGCTCATTGTCTTTTTGGGTTTAAAGTAGAGCCGTGACGAAGCATCCTGTTGCATGGTACTGGTGGTATAGGGCGCTAGAGGTTGGCGGCGTTGCTCTTTCTCTTCCACCTTTAGCACCGTGTATACAGCACCCTGCAACTCCCCCAGAATCGCATCCGCCTCTGCCTGAGAAGAGATTTTGATACGACCTCGCGGTTTTTTCGCGCCATTTTGCCCGTTAGACAAGGCCAAGGCGACCGCCTGTTCCTCAGCTTCAGAAGCGCCCTCCGCGCTGTTGAATTCGGCTATATCTTTGAGGCGTGTAATCAGATTCGCTTCGAAACGCTCTTTTTGCCCGTGCTTACTGAGCAAAGCCGTAATACTCCAGTACTCGTCTGGGGTAAAAGCGCGAATCTCGGCCTCTCGATCACAGATCAATCGCAGTGCAACCGATTGGACGCGCCCGGCGCTTGTGCCTGACTGAATACGCCGCCAGAGCAATGGACTAATCTTATAACCGACGAGCCGGTCCAATACACGACGCGCCTGTTGTGCATTAAAAAGATCCTCATTAATGTCGCGAGGTTTGTTAATCGCTTGTTGAACCGCTCCCTTGGTGATTTCGTTGAAGACCGCTCGACGAGGATTCTTTAGTCCAAGCGTCTCTTTCAAAGACCACGCAATAAACTCGCCTTCACGATCAGGGTCCGGGGCCAGGAATACCTCATCAGCACGCCTGGAAGCAGCTTTCAGTTCATCAATCAACCTATCTTTTTTCTCAATGACTTCATACTTCGGGGTAAAATCTTTGCGTGTGTTTACACCAAGACCCTTCTTTGGCAGATCTATAATATGCCCCATGGACGCACGCACTTCAAAGTCACGCCCTAGAAATTTTTCGATTGTTTTGGCTTTCGCCGGTGACTCTACAATTACAAGTTTTTTCGCCATCGAACCTACCTGATTCTCTTATTTTGTCAAGATATAGCTGGCTTCTATTGGTCCGCGCGATATCCGACTTTACTCAAGTAAATGAGTAGTTTATCTCAAACCATAGGATAGCACATGTTGGCAAGGGGGCTACAAAATCCACCCTGCCAGGAAAATCCTATGCAGGATAACACATTGCGTCTGATTCCTATTCCCCAGGACCTCCACGTGGTCGGAATGAATCCTTGACACGCGAGTGGTTTCCTCGTTATACTACAGATAAATCAATGAACCGCTAGCACCTGTACAACCAAAGATGCACAGCATTATCTGCTCTCATCAAGAGAGGTGGAGGGAAACGGCCCTGTGAAGCCCGGCAACCCGCCTGCCTAAGTCGCAGGAAGGGTGCCAATTCCGGCGGAGCGATCCGCAAGATGAGGGGAATGAGCCACAACTCTAAAACCCCTGCAATCCAGGGGTTTTTTCGTATCCTGCATACCCCCCATACTTCCATCGGCCGGCGTCCCTGACCAGAGTGTTTTTTCCTTGTCTAAGAAAGGAGATTAATCATGAGCAATTTTATGAAAAACCCGAAAGCGTTTTTTACAAGCGAATCGGTAACTGAAGGACATCCCGACAAACTGTGCGACCAGATTTCGGATAGTGTGCTCGACGCGATTTTAGCGCAAGACCCTATGGCTCGCGTAGCCTGTGAAACAGCCACGACAACAGGGCTGGTACTCGTCGCAGGCGAAATTACGACATCAGCCTGGATCGACATGCCCGCGGTCGTGCGCAAAACTATCGAGCAGGTGGGGTATATCAACGCAGATTATGGCTTCGACTACCGGACATGCGGCGTCGTGACTTCTATCGGGAAGCAATCGCCAGATATCGATATGGGCGTCAGTCATTCGCTGGAGTTAAAAAGCGGCGTGGTACACCTGAGCGATGATGAGTTAGAGCGTATTGGCGCTGGCGACCAGGGTATGATGATCGGTTTCGCCTGCAACGAGACCCCTGAGTACATGCCGCTGCCAATTAGCCTGGCCCATAAACTCGTTCGTCAACTCTCACAGGTACGCAGGAGATCCTGGGGTGGTATTGGCCCTATGGCCTATCTGCGCCCCGATGGGAAGAGCCAGGTAACTGTACAATACGAGTACGGCCGTCCCGTGCGCGTCGATACAATTGTCGTCTCGGCGCAGCACGCTGAGTACGTTGATCATGAGCAGATACGCCAGGACGTACTCGACCATATCATTAAGCCAGTTATCCCGGCACACCTGCTCGACGGGCATACAAAGGTTCTTGTAAACCCTACCGGGCGTTTCGTCACCGGGGGCCCAATGGGCGATGCAGGACTTACCGGGCGTAAGATCATCGTTGATACCTACGGCGGCATGGCTCGACACGGGGGTGGCGCTTTCAGCGGTAAAGACCCAACCAAGGTAGACCGCTCGGCTTCTTATGCGACACGCTACATTGCTAAAAATATCGTGGCCGCTGGCCTGGCCGATCGCCTGGAGTTGCAGGTTTCTTATGCAATCGGTGTAGCCCGCCCACTCTCGCTCTTCGTAGATACATTCGGTACAGGCAAAGTCTCAGACGAGGAGATCATCCGATTGATCAATGAGCATTTCGACCTGCGCCCGGCTGGCATTATCCAGACACTGAATCTGCGTCGCCCCATCTACCAGCCCACCGCTGCATTCGGTCATTTTGGCCGCACCGATATCGATGCACCCTGGGAAGCGCTCGACAAAGTACCCATGCTGCGCAAAGGCATCGGGGCCAATGTAGAGAGTAATAGCCAGGCCCTTATTCAAGGCGAAATGCTGGATTGATCGAGGGCTGCCTCTGGACACTGATTCATGAAGCAGAAGGCCTGGGTCTTCTGCTTGGACGCCAATGTGAGCACGTTTGTTTCACCATAAACAGAACAAAATATGGTATACTGCAAGATAGTGGTAATGTTGTTCATGTACCATAATCGCCCCTCGATCTCACCGGCCAACTGTTAGTTACTACAGAAGGAGCATTGCATGGCCGATAGTTTCGGTATTCCCCAACTTTTGGACTACCTGGCCCACATGGGATTGCATATCGGCAATGTAGATCAGCAGCAGGAGTTTATCGAACTCGCCTTTCATGGGACCAATGAGCAGTGGCGGATGATTCTCAGCGTTCAGCAGAATGATGAGATACGGAAGTTAATGCTGATCGTTCCCCATATCAGTACAGTCACTACGAAGAAGCGCCTGGAATGCCTTGAAGCCTTGCTGGCCGTCAACTATCGCATCGCTATAGGGAAATTCGGTGTCGATTTAGACGACGGCGAGGTGCGTTTGGAGGAGGCAGTGCCGCTTGCTAACGGTAGCATCACAAAGGAGCAGTTTCAACTTGTTTTTAAGGCAATGATGCAGACGGTGGCAATGTATCATAGTCTGATCCCCCGCATCATCTACGGTAATCTTACCACTCAGCAAGCGCTGGATGCGTGCGAACAAGATTTTCTCCAGGAAATTGAAGGGGCGCAAGAGACAGCGGAAGGCATCAAAACGGACGCACCAGCAGAACCTCACAGTCTATCAGAACTCGATGTACACGATGTGCTAGCAGAAGTAACACGCATATTCGAGGAGCACAACGACTGAGGATAGTCGTTTTCTACAATCACAACGACTTCGTGCTCTCTGAATAATGTCCATTTTGCTGCGCCCGCGTATGTATATCCGGCTCAGGCGCATCTTCCCGCTCGCTATCGCTGTCTTCGCCTGGCAATAATTCATCTACATTTACATCACTTGCTCGAGTGGAATCGATCTTGATCCAGGTATTCAGCGCCTTCACATCCTGCTTCCTCTGGCGAAAGTACCTCCTGTTCAACTCCACGACAGCCCAACCAAGGATCAGAGCGGCTACAACAATTCCGATATATTCCACTACCATTGGATCCATTGATGCAAGTACCTTTCGCACATCGGCCAAAGCTTCAATAACATCACTATTCTAGCAATAGAAGGGATTAGCGTCAAGCAGTGTTTTCCCTTGCAAAAGTCTACCTGCTATATAACTATATGTCAATCAAAAGTCTGCTTAGCGGGACTTGTGGATAACACAATGTATGAGCAGTGATGGAAAAGGAGAAAACCTGCCTCTCCCACCACAGCGGTCGGGAGGGGGAGAGGGGGATTTCACCCGACCGCCAGCGAGAGGTTAAAAAGAGGGCAGATAGGGGTTGAGAGAGCATATGTAGTTTTGAACTTTTGTTCTAACAAGACAAATGTTACCACAGAAGAGGCGGGGTTGTCAAGATTATTTGGAACAAATTTTCTATTTCTCCGGAAAAAGGAGAGATTGCTGGGGATCCTCCAAGGTCAAGCTGACAACATAAAATCCTCCCATGCGTGGTAGAATGAGTACCAGTTATATCAACCCAAAAATCATCGAAAGTAAAGGAATACCTGATTATGGCCGATGTTCAACTCCTACGCGCAATACGCTATGCCAGCGAAGTTGTAGGTGATCTGGCACAGGTTGTGACGCCACCCTACGATGTGATCTCAGAGGAAGCCCAGGCACGATATTACGCCCGTAGCCCTTATAATAGTATTCGTCTCGAACTGGGCATGGAGAAGCCTGGAGATACAACGCTCAATAATCGCTACACACGGGCAGCTTCAACATATGCTGAGTGGCGTGCAAGTTCTATTTTGCAACAGGATGCCGTCCCCTCTTACTACATGTACCAGCAAATTTTTACTCACAACGGTCAGACCTATACACGTACTAGCTTGCTGGCGCGGGTGCGTCTGGAATCTTGGAGCGCACGAGTCGTGTTGCCACATGAACATACAATGGCTAAACCGAAAGATGATCGCCTGCAGCTGTTACGAGCATGTGCTACAAACTTCAGTCCGATTATGAGTCTGTTTGATGATCCTCAGGGCCGGATACGCAGATTGCTCAACCTCTATGCTGCTAACCCCGAGGTACAGATCACCGACGAGGCGAATGAAGAACACCGCCTGAATCCTATCACCGATGAGAAACAAATTGAACTGCTCCAAAACTTCTTCTCTGAGCGTCAACTGTATATTGCCGATGGACATCATCGCTACGAAACGGCGCTAAACTACCGCGAAGAGGTGCGTGAAACGCGTCGACAGCTAGACCCTCAAGACGCCGCCAATTTCGTACTGATGGCCCTGACCGATGTAGACGATCCAGGTCTGCTGGTATTACCAACGCACCGCTTACTCTTTGGCCTGAGCCGGGACGCGCTCAGTTTGCTGACAAGCCAGCAGTTGACACAGTATTTTACGGTGTACGAGTTAGGAGCGATAGAAAACGCGCAAGAGGCATTTTTACGGCTCGCACAGGTAGATGCAACAAGGCCATCGTTTGTTATCACCACACCCGCGCAGAGCTGGTTACTGAGTCTGAATGATGCTGGAAGGGCGCGCATGGCGGAGAGCGGGCATTCGGATGCCTGGAATGAACTGGATGTAGCGATGGCACATACACTAGTATTGGAGTCGCTACTTGGGCTAAGGAGAGAGGATATAACAGCAGGGCGCCACATTCGCTATACCAGGGACGCGCAACAGGCGTTAGAAGCGGTACGAAAGGGTGAGGCGCAAGCTGCACTCTTACTGAATGCTACGCGAGTGAGGCAGATCTGCAATGTAGCGAAGGCGAATGATCGCATGCCACAGAAATCCACATACTTTTACCCGAAGCTGATCACTGGGCTGGTTTTGAACCCGGTTTGGTAGTGTGACAAGCAAAGACAATTTGCAGATGCCTTTACAGGTATAAGGGGGCGGCGAACATGGCCTCTGTTCGCCTCACCTAAAAGTAATCATCATCTTTTTCGGAGAAAAGATTCAGCGATAGAGAGCCTAATGGGCCTCCCTCCAGAGCCTCGGCCATCATACGCAGCAGGCCATTTCCAAGTGAACGGTGCATGAAAGCTCGCATGAAAGGTTGCTCTTGCACCGCTAGGCCGGAATCGGGACGAAGTGCAGCGGCAACAGCGCTTACCAGCAATGCATCATCAGCACGTTCCACGAACTTGTAGAGTGCTCCCTGCCGGCGTAAACGAGCCTCATACAGCAGGCGCCACTTATCATCCACGACCTTCTCAAGTACTTCGCTCACTATTGCTTCCTGGTTTGTCTTCTGCTCCTCCATGCTCTGTCCCCCTCTACGCTTACGCCCTTTTGAGGAATTGATAGGGGAGAGAAAAGACCCGATGTAGGGATGGACATATGGCTCTATACTTGCAAACGGCTCGAATGTCCAGGATTCAAATTCTGGCAACTGCAGTAGCTCATCCCCACGCTGAGCTAACTGAGCAAGAGCCTGGTTAAAAGGAACAGACTCCAGCATGATTGAAGGAGTTCCCACCTTTGAAGATTCACTACCCTCGATGAGAGGCCGCCAAACAGCATAGGCGACAGGCAACTTATGGCGTGTGCGTTTATTCAAAACACGAGCATCAGCAATTAATGCGCGGCAGTAGTCCAGCGAAACTTTAAAACTGCCAAACCCCTGTTCCTCCATGCTCTCCACAAGCTCCGTCCAGCGATCTACCTCCATCTCATCGGTCCCATAGCAATCCTTGATGCCCCAGTCATCTCGGTAAAGTACATTTACCCCTTTGAGCAATCCATCGCTACGCATCCAGGACAGCATAATCATCTGAGCGCCCGATCCATCAACGAAACTCACTCGCGCCTCGTAGAGAGGTTGTGGCTCCTGCATAGTCTGTTGCATGGCAGAATCTTCCATGCCAGGCACCGATTGCATAGTCAAGCGTCCCAGGGCAGTCCGTGCTTGCTGTTTTAATTGGCGATTCGAGCTGTTGGTAAGCAGGTAATTCAAAGCAGGTATCGTTTGCTGCGCGGCAGCAGCGCCTAATTGCTCTAGTGCATCAATCGTCGCCGCCACGACTTTGCTTGATTGATTCTCAAGCAAAGGAATAAGTAGTTTGGCGGCCCGTGGGTCCTGGCTACTCCCCAGCCAGTTAATGAAACCCAGGCGGCGTTCCATTGGCATAGTGAGGGTATCTTCGAGCACCGATTCCACACCAATCTCGCTCTGTCCCACCATCTCGAGCAAGCGGATCTGCATTTGCAGCATCGCAGTTTCAGGATCGTTCAGGTATTCGATAATGCCATCGTCGGCCATTTCTGAGCCTAGCTCTTTAAGCACGGGAGCCAGTGTAAGTTTTGCCATATCCCCAACGGTTGGATCTGCTACCAGGTCTTCCAGCTCTTCCAGGTCAAAATCAGTAGCCAGTTCGGAAAGAATCAACACGGCGGCGGCATGCGCAGTAACATCGTTCGTGCGAAGCAGGTGCAGTACCTTATCCCGTGCTCCATCCGCCCATTCTTCATCCAGGCGATCAAAATAATGCGAAAGCGTATCCGAATCGATATCGGTGCGGCGGCTCAATGCCAGCAAAATACTATCTATGCTATCTTGTGGAGGCCCTTTGCGTCCTCGTGGCATATATGTTCTCCTTGTTCATTTTAGGAGTATAGAAGTGCGACCCATTCCAACGCCCAGTTGCAAGGCATTGTACCACGAGGAGACATACAAGTCTATGGAAAAGGCGATGATGTTGAAAGAAGTGGTGTTCCAGGCAATCGGTCTTGCCTGGAACACCACTTCAAGAAGATTCTTGACAGCCTTCTAGAGCAACCACTACTGGGATATAGCGATAAAGGAGGTATATGTCGCGACTGCGCTGTTTTGGACAAGCATACGCAAGCCGCAATACCCTGATTGGAGCGCGCTATCCGTCACCGTAACCATCCAGTTTGCTGGTTCAGGGCTGCCAGTCTGCCAGACTTTGGCAGAAAGTGTCGAGCCGCTCACGCTGAAACGCAAGGTATACGACGTTCCAGCAGCGGCAGTAAATGAAGCTTTCCCAAGGATAGTGGCCGAACCCTTTACCTTTTTTTGCACGATCAGATTGCTGCCGTCAATATAGGCCTTATACCAGTTATTGCCATCCGTCCAGCGTAAGACCGCCCCGATATTGGTATTGCTGAATTTGCTTATCGAGCCACTAAACAAGATCTCGGCATTTGTCGCGACTGGCCCAAGCACCGCGCTATAGTTGGTGCTGCCATTAGCGACCTGCCCGGTGTTCGCGGAGATGGAAAAAACATTTACACTATTGGCGTCACCTCCCCAGGTTAGACCATCTGAAGCCTTACCCCAATGGGTCTGATTCGCCCGCTGGAAATTATCCTGCGCCAGTGTCGTTCCCGGTGTAGGTGAGACCGTTGGAGAAAGCGTCGGGGTAGGAGACGGTAAGACTGTGTTTGTAGGTGTTGGTGACGAACCGCTCGTTGGAGTAGGTGTGGGCGCGATGGTCTGAACGGCCTTAGCTAGTTTATTGGCAAACTCTTCATCAAACCAGATACGATTCTGCCCATCGACATTCAAGCCATCGTTCGGATGGCCATTTGAGGTCGGCACATTGTAAAGCGAGAATGAGCCGCTGCCGCTATCCGGGAACGATCCGAAGATGTCTTGCAGCGAATCGTCGAACCAGATCAGCCCGTTGCTATCAAAGCTAATGCCCGATGTGTGTTCGCCACAAGTAGTGCAAGGTGGAGTATAGGCATATTCGGTCACGCCTTGATTGGTTCCGGGGACGGCTTGTGAAACATTTAGCTTGCCTATCATACCTGTCCACCCCTCAGTCCACCAGATATTGCCGTTGGGATCTACTGTTATCATATGAGGTGTTAACCCATTTGATGAAGTGTTGCGAATCTTATACTCCTGCAACTGGCCGCCCGAGGTGTATTCGCCGATCAGCGCAACCGACGAATTGTTTTCCGCGAACCACACATTGTTGGAAGCATCTACCGTAATACCATATGGTTGGCTATTCGACGCGGGCGTAGCCACCTCCATGAATGTGTGCGTGGCTGGATCGAAACGGCCAATCTTGTTGGTATAGTGTTCCGTAAACCAGATCTTTCCATTGTGGTCTACTACTATATCCCAAGGGCCTGCATTCGCCGTAGGTACAGCCCACTGCTGGAAGGTGTCAGCGGCTGGATTAAGCATACCGATAGAGTTATCCATAGGCATAGCAAACCACACATTCCCTTGCGCACCAAACGCCAGAAAGAGAGGCTGAGCATAACCGGAGGGCAATTGATAGGTTTTGATCCAATTTGAATTCGCCGGATTAAATACAGCAATCTCACCAGGAGGTGTATTGGGGTTACAGGTGGGTGAAGGATCGCACCCAGGGATAGCCAACCAGGCATTACCGTTGCTATCGAAAGCCGTTCCCCACGGATCTAAGCTACTCGGGATATAGAACTCCTGCAAAGTTACTCCACTCGCCTGCTGAGCGTGGGTTGAGTGCAGATCATGTCCTACGATACCAAATGATAGAAGGAAACTGCCAATCAGCGTCCCCAGAGATACCAGGCCTAGAATAAGTTTCTTTCGATTCACCATTCGATTTACTTCCTCTAATTATTTCAACTCCAGCCGTTTTAAGTTTTCAATCTGGCGATGCATAACTACCGGCTTCAGTAAAATTATTATCTTGTGTATTATCTTGTGCCCGCAACATTACACCAAGAGTAAAAGGTATCATTGTTCTGACTCTAAAAGGGTCATGAAAGCCGGTTAGTCGCACATGTAGACGTTGATCATCAAGCGATGCCCGGTCATCCTGCTTTCCGGCCAGCCATTGACGCTATGCAGCCACTTCGGGGTTTACCCGGCCACCCACGTTACCCATGACGTTTATGCAAGACTCCTGCAAGCCCCAGGAGCATCATAGAGAGGGTGTAGCAAGCCACTACCAACCATACCAACGGGTTGATGCTCCTAAATCGCGTATCCAGGGGAGGAATCCCGCTCTGCATCAGGTCACTGCCCAGTGTAGAGCCTCCTGCGGCAGGGGGTGTCGATCCTGGAGTAGCTCCAGCCGCTGCCGCTGTCGGTGTCGGCGTCGGCGTCGTTCCCGCTGTCGGCGTCGGCGTCGGCGTCGTTCCCACTGTCGGTGTCGGTGTCGTTCCCACTGTCGGTGTCGGTGTCGGTGTGCTACCGGGAGTAGGAGTGACGGCGACTGGTGTTTTTACGACTGCTGTGGGTTGAGGACCTGTATTAATAAGAGTTGCCGTCGGCGTTACTCCTGGGGGTGCAGTGGGCACCGGGGTGTTCTGTGTTCCATTGCTCACGGGGACAGGAACTTGCTTGCTCTTCTGCGATCCTGTATGTTGAGCCGTGGATACTGTCGTTGTCGCCTGTCGCGCCTGCGTAGCGGTTCCGGAAATGCTTGAGGATGTTATACCTGCTGATTTAGGAGCAAACCAATCAAAACTAAACGCGGTTACCAGCAAAAGCGCGCAGGTAACACTAACAAGTAGAATTGTGCCCCCCAGCCATAATACAAATTCGATACGTCCAGGTCGTAAAAGCCACCAGCGCACGCGATCAAGTGGATTGAGCGAAATCCCATGCGGGCTCTTCTTGCGCTTTCCACGCGCGGAAATCAATTGTGCATAGGATGATTGGGATGCCGCACCCGCTGTCCATGAAACTGGATCACTGCCTTTGGTCTGCTGGGAATCGATACTCGTTCTGCCCGGTCCACTCAAGGCCACCACATTTGATTGAGAGGTGACAGGAACCAGCATCCTGGAGGGCTGAGGAGGGACAGTGTCAATCTCGTCAACGCGAGGCAGTCGGCGTGTCGTCTTGGCACCCGCTTCCACTTCGGGCTGCGTAGGCGTTTCAGACACCAATAGCGAGAGCGCCGGCAGGCTGCTCTCAGCCTGAAAATTAGGCGATTCATGTTGCCAGACGGGTGAGGTTCTCTGAGTATTGACGAGCGTCGAGCTCTCCACTCCAGAATGTATTGGACCTTGCCGTTGTTTTGTTTTGCCAGCCGTGGAGTTTTTCTGGCCTTTACCAACTCGATTCGGCATCACGACTGAGCCGGGTGCAGCATTGGCCGATTGCGCAGAAGCACGCGCTGGAATGGGAGTAAGTGGATTGCGCTGCCGTTTTGGCTGTGGCAAGATCCCAAGATAGCGCCCTTCGATTTGCTGCTTGTCCTGCGAAGGCTCTCCCTCTGATGAAGGCAGGGGGGATTCATAGACAGCAGGATCAATCCATACTGACGAACCCTCGGGAGGATTCATTGTGAAGCCACAGGCATAGCAAGTGGTTGATCCATTTTTCAATGGTCGGCTACATAAAGGGCATTGCTCGGGGTAAGCGGCCTCCTCGGTCAACCAGGTATCTGTCTGCATAGGATGTTTCTTTCACTACAGATATATCTTCGCACCCATCCAACACCCGGGCAACCGAAAAATAAATCCTTGTCGCTGGTTGCCCTATAATGGTCCCGCACACATCTATTCCCAATAAACGGGCTTTTGGATGATTTTCGGAGGTAGTACTCGATCTTATTCCGACCGGCAACGGACTGCGTCCTAACTTCGTTCAGCCGGTCGGAAAGGTAGTACATATTTACCCCTGCCTTGACGTAGAAACTCATCCTTCTTACACTTGGGCTATGGGGGAATATATCAGGCGACCGCGATGGTGGCCTTTACGTGTTTGCCGCCAATAAAGCACGTAGCTAAGGAATTGCGTCATGAAACACGGTGCGAGGTTTACAAGTAGTATTCCGATTGTTGCCGCAATGCTGCTGTCCCTTGCAGCATTGTTCTTTACCGCAACACCTGCTACAGCACAGGGTTCAGTGCCGCAAATCTCCATCACCCCTACGACACTGACAGCGGGGCAGCAGGCAACAATCACGGGAGCGAACTTTTTCCCGGCGGGAACTGCGGTACAACTGTTCTGGGAGACAGCAAAGGGGAGTATATTGCGAACATTTACAGTGCCCGCTACGGCACTGCCAGGTGGTTCATACATGATTGAAGCCGTTGTTGGAGGAAGTCAGCCACCAGTGCTTAGTGCTTCAGCGCCATTTACCTATACTACTCCAACGCTCTCTCCTACGGCTGCCGCAACTAAGGGTACTACACCAACTGTCGGATCCACGACACCAGCAGCGACTCAGAATCCCATCACAAGCCAGACACCGGTTTTAAATACAACTTCCAATGATTCAAGCAACACGGGTGGGACTACCCCTCTAAATCAACCAGGCAGTGTATTGCTTATCGCAGGAGTCATTGGCTCCCTGGTTCTTCTGATCGCTCTACTCGCAATTGTTTTGCTGATCAGGCACAAAAAAGCGCGCTCCAAGAAAATGATCAGGCGAGCAACTCCTGCAGTCGGACTCAACACGAATGGTGTATCGCCCTGGCAGAATGGGCTGAGTGCTAGCCCACCTTTGGGGAACGGTATGCCTGGACAGTTCTCACCCGCCTCCGCCTGGGTAGCACCACCTGTGAATGGTGGGCAGGCGGTTTCGACGAATAATGGGGCACCACATGGAGGCACCAAAGCAGCGCCGCCTTCATCAAAACCATTGCCATTCACGCCTTATACGCAACTGCTGCAACAATCCGTTGGAGGAAGCGTTGATGCCGGCAAACCCGTACTGGCTCCGTATGATCCCACGTTAGAGGCCATGAAAAGACAGGCTCAGATAGGTTTGTTTGCCGTGCCAGGACAGCACGGGGATGAAAGGCCACCATCTCGCCAGTAACGCGTAATACCTTGTGAGTTGCTATCAAGCCTGTCGAAGGATGCGAAGATGAAAAATAACCTGGATGCAGGTTCGTATAAGACCCGGCGATTGAATTTCTGTATGTGTAACAAGCTAACTGCAACATGGGCTTTTGCAGGAGTACTTTCAATTACATTGCTCTTATTTTCGCTCGCCGGGTTGCTTGTTGTTCTTAACAGCTCGCGTGCTCTCGCTGCTCCCTCGGCTTCATACACAACATCAGCTACATTGGGTAACTCGTCCCCCAAAGATGCCCGTACCCCAACCACGACGAATACACTGTCTCCCACTGCCTCCACGACCTCTACTGCGACCCCTACGACCACTACAACTACGACGAGCACTCCTACCCCCACCGCGACCTCTACTCCCTCTCCTACCTCCACTACGACGAGCACTCCTACCCCCACCACGACCTCTACTCCCTCTCCTACCTCTACTAGAACCTCTACTCCCTCTCCTACCCCTTCACCAACGCCAAAAGCCTCAGCAACTTCCACCGCCTCGCCAGCATCAACTACCTCACCAACCTCCACTGCCACCCTGTCATCATCTCCTACGTCCACATCTACCGCGACTGCCAGTGCCACACATGGCACAACTGCAACCGTTACAGCGGCTGCTACACAGGATTCAAGCTCGAGTCAAACACCACCCACTTCATCGACCGGCAGCGCACAAAATACCTCACAAGACCAGCAGAGCAGCGGTTTCCCAGTGCTTGCTCTAGGCATTGGCTTAGCAGCTTGCATCGCGACAATCTCCGTTCTCCTCACCGGGTGGCACTTCCTGCGCAAAAAATTGCTGCCAGTGAGTTCATCGAAGTTGCCCTCGAGCGGAGCCGGTCCCTGGAGTCGAGTGCGGACCGATTCCCTGCCGGGCAATGCCTATGCAAACGGCAGCTTTCAGTACGATGGCACCAACAGTTTGGCACCCACAAATCCGTCATCCTGGGGACACGATGCTGTCACTTCGGCCTGGAATCCCGCGCCGGGCAGCGGATGGTCTGCTCCGGCTCCTAACACAGGTACTTTTGCCCAACCCAATAGCACTACTGGCAGCTTCGCTCCAACCAACGATGGTTATTTTGCTGCGAACAGTGGCTTTGCCCCAACAACCAACTCATCCAATGCTAGCAGTCCTCCTACGGCCTTTGTTGCTCCGGCCAACAATTACGGCTCCCCTGGCCAGTTCCCATCCACCAGCCCTGCTAGCTACGCCTGGACTACTGATGCGCCTGCAAAACCTCTGACTGGCTTGCCAGTCAGATTGCAAGCTATGAGCCCCAGCGACTCGCAAGCGGGTGCCTACGATGAGCGGAACTCCTCTCAGGCAGGCTCTGATCTCAACGACCCTTCTTTACAAGAAATGATCAGGCAGTATAGCCAGAAAAGCCAGGCTGTAGGGGAGCAAAAGAACGAAGATCGCTAGAGATGGGTGAACGTGTTGAGCATGCCCGGACGCAGAGGAAGTGTTGTAACATTTGTATCATTTGTATCACTTGTATCACTTGTGTCACTTGTAACGCTTGTAACCGGACTGTGATGGCGAATTAGCACTCGCGTTTGCTTTCTGCCAGATATGGCGCAACTGTGACGCATTTGCGCCGTATTTTTTTTCATTTTTCCTTTCCTTCCCTGTTGATGCGAGTTGTAGAACATATGAAAATCACGCTCAGTTCACCAGGCCTGCATGTGGTTGTACTACGCGAATGGGAGAGGAGTTAAAGTCCTCTTCTCTTACTTATTCTTTTTAACTTGCATCAGATGTACCTGCCGGGATTTGATGGGTCGCTTCTTCGCGCAGGATATGCTAACAGCGCTGCATAGTATGCAGATTCAGCAATCATTCACAGGCCCCGAAATGCTGATATCCACTCATACTTCTTCTGGCGGGCCTGTGGCCCACTTTGAGGAGAAGGAAAAGGGGTGGCCCTTTGGCGGGGTTGCTCTTATTTAGCCCTGTCTTCTGGTTGGACAAGCCGAGCACGATACGCTGACCTATCCACTGGCTTCCCTCGCTTCCAGACCCCACGAATATGGCGAGTCGCCAGAATATCGCTGCCGGGGTCTCCCTCCACCAGTAGCAAATCGGCGCGCAACCCGGGAGCAATGCGGCCACGATCCGGTAAGTCGAAGGCCTCTGCCGGGAGAGACGTAGCGGCAGCAAGGGCTTCCAGCGGAGTCAGCCCGGCGTGAACCAACAACTCCAACTCACGATGCAGGCTGACTCCATGCACCGTTCCAGGCATCGGTGCATCCGTCCCTGCTAGAATGCGTGCACCCACCTCCCGCAACTGGCGAATCGCTGCTTCAGCGAAGGCATAGTTCAGCCCGGGCACCTTGCTGATATCGTTGGCCTGGCGCTGCAAGCTCGTGATATCCTCCGGGGAAAGATAGGGAAGCAGAAACGCATCAGAGGCAAGCGTTGCGCCACCCTGGAGATTGCACACACTCTCCAGCACGGCCAAAGTGGGAATGACAAAGGCCCGGCGCTCCACAACAAAGCGCCCAGATGCCGAGTCAGGTGCGCGATCAAGAAAGAGATGGGCTAGCCCATCTACTAGAATTGTTATCTCGTTGCCCTACCTCCCTCGCAAAATCGGCCAGTCCTGCCGAATAAAGCCAAATACCATAGGATTTATTATTCCGGCTGCTTGCCTCCGTGAGCAGCCTTATAGCCTGCTCCCTGTCCGGTATTACACTCAGGTCTTGCATAGTGACGTTTTCGGGAATGCTGCTCGAGGTGCTGATCCTGCGACGCACCCCTAATATCGCGGCTCGTCGGGATATCATCTTCCAGGTGCGCACAGGCAACATATCCAGTATGGCGCATTTATCGCCTTCGGGATAATTCACCCTGATATATTCATCTTCTTCTTGCGTCCAGTCATCGTCGCGCCGCCTCCCCTGCTGCCGCCAGATTAAACACACATCTGGCCTGTTAGCAAGCGGGCCACGCCACAGAACTGTGAAGCGGAGCCAATGGACACTGACCTCTTCAATAGTGACACTCTCCGTGATGAGCTTCGCTAACTTCTGTTTGCGTTCCATCGTAGAGCCGGAAAGCTGTCCAGGAATGTCTACAAGTAAGTCCTCTAATTCTTGGAAATCCTTTTTAAGATCGGTTTGCAGCGCTTGCTCTTGCGCTTCTAAGAGTTGTTGTTCTTGGTCTCGTAAACCAGCCAATGACTTGTTATAATCACCCTTCTCTTTTGGAGTCAGCATCAAAATCTTATCATGGAGAAAGGCGAGAGTTTTCTTTATTTCCAGTCTCACATTTACTAGCTGGTCCTCAATCGACACAGTTTCTTCGATATGCTGTTCTTCGAGGCTTTTGATACTCTGCTCAATCGTTTGGGCTATATGCTGATCGGCAATGGCAAGGGCTTTCACGCGCTCTAAAAAAATACCGTCAACCAGGTGAGCGCGGATGGAAAAGTCGGTATACTTAAACAGCTTGCCTTTCACCTTCCGATCTTTCAGGCGCACATATCCGGGATGATCACGGTTGAGAACATATATCGCGCCCGCTGGGTCGCGCAGCAGGTACTTGAGAACTGCTTGGGCACTATCTTCCCGAAGACTGCGCCGCTCCACACCATCCAGTAAATTGCCTTCTATATCGCGTCCGGTAATCTTGTGATAAGCCCACAGCGCGAGTTCCTTATCAACAATCGCTCTGGTGCTATCCCAGGTGATTATCGCTCCCTTATAGATAATCGCTCCCCCGTAGCTGAGGTTCGAGAGCATGTACTTGATCGTCTCGATACAGGAGGGCTTGAAACCACCCGGCACTTTGGTCATGTGGATTTTGAAGGTGTAAGTTAAAAAATCATCGGCTGATGGATCGGGAAAGAGATAGGCCATTCCCTCGATTTCGTGGCCCAACTTGTAGACATCGTCAAGCTCTTTGAAGTGTTTGAACATCCACCGTATTCTATCAGCCCAGGGTTCGTAGATAAGTATAGTCTGTTCTTTCTTCTTGCCCTTGGTGACAAAGCCCATTCCCAGGTTGGTGCCCACAAACAACCCTTGCAAGGCCTTGGCTTCTTGGCTGCCGTTCATACGGCCTAATACGGATTTGCGACCCGTCGTAGAAGAGCCGCGTAGGGGCGGGAGTGGTGCGGATGGGTGGCGGGGATGCTTGCATCGCCACTCGCCGGTAAACAGTTGTAGCTTTGACTGCATCTTCGTATAAGACATGATCGTCGAGGTAATCTCTGCTGGCAATCAGTTTATCGAGGAGGGATTTACGGTCACTCTTCTTGGTGCAGTCATAGCGCCGATTGTCGGTGCGGACAAACACTAGCACGTCATAGTCGGCAAGTAGTTTAAGAAAGGTAGTGTCATTGGTGTGGAACTCATCACGAAACAATCTATCTTCGTGCATGATAACCAGAGAGCCGATTATACCCGCTTTGATGTCAGCATATAAACGGTTTAACTCTTCTCTCTGGTCGATACGCTTCTGGCCGGAAACGCCAGCCCCTTCATCATAGACGCGCACCCATTCGGCCGTTTCATCACCTCGCAGTCGCATGGCGTATGGCACTAACTTTAATTGACCTTCCCTTGAGAAGATGTGGTCGGCTTCGGCTTTGTGGTCGGATTGCCGGATGAGGACTGCTGTGAAGCGCTTCTTATCTATCTGCTTGGGAAGCTCCAAATCGTCGTTGGGGACATAGGTTTTTAGTCTCCTCAATTTTTGCCGCCTTTCATTGGAAAAAACCGCTAGGCCAACATTTTTGTGGTTCCATCTTACCTCTGCCAGTCAAGTCGCCTGCCGCCTTTATTTGCCTGGCCACGCTTTTCGAGGAGCTAAGGTCATCATGATCTGTAGGACTACTGTCCTACCGGACAAACGGGCAGATAAAACCTTGGCTCCTGGCGGTGGGATAAAAGTCACAAACTGACAACCCCAGGAAGCCATCAATAGTAGAGTTTTTTGTACCAAACGCTCCTTACAGGGATAGGCAAGCATTCCTGGATAGCGGTTTGTTTGGCTGATAAGTATGGAGCGGGCATTTGTGAGGGCTAGGTATATATCCTGGTTGGTGACAACTTTCACGACCTTCACATCTCGACCATCCCTAAAAGCCGTCAGATTTTTAATATAAATGTCAGCACCATATACAATAAAGCCCGAGGGTAGCTCCTGGGTGAGAATCGAGCCGTTATAAATAGTAAGTTCTCCACGGGCAGGCGACGCAGGAAATTCTTTTACTCCGGTCGGAATGATTTGAACTGACGCGGTAAAGACTCCCAACGGGAGGAAGACAGCCGGAATACGGATGGCAAGTCGTTCTTCCGGCTGCTGCGACGGGGACAGTGTGCAAAGCGCAAGGGGGGTAGAGAGAGCTAGCAAAGCGAGGAAAACAGGCCAAAGCGAGGGACGAGCTGCCTCTTCCCGGACAGCATATAGATGGATGGTTTCAAGCGGCTCTTCGTCCACGGTTTGCATCGCTTCCTCCTACTATTGCGGTTTGAACTCTGTCCCGTCATTGATATAGATGAACTGCTGATTGCCGACTTTGACCAGCATGTCTACCTTGCCGTCGTTGTTGACATCCTGGAACTCTGCGGTGACAGAGTCATATCAGGACTATCCCCGATAATCGCGGGGCCGTTATAGATACGGGCATGTGATGTATTGCCGCCAGGTATCTCGATAATCACTACCCTGCCGTTAAGGTTAAGGAAAATAAAATGGGTCGGATGGTCGGCACTATCATCATGTCCAACCACCTGGTCTACTTGGTAAGTCCGAGGAAAGCCATAAGTTGCATCCAACTGATGCTCGTTCCACCAATTGCCAAGCATCTGAAGGCTAATCCAAAGGGCAAGCATCGAGGCCATGCCAAATCCCACAAAAACCATCCAGTGAACTCTGTGCTTTGTAGGCGGCGGTTCCGGGTGAAAAACAATGCGGCGGTTGCCCTGCTGAATGGTATAGGGATGCTCCATAGAGTAGCGTATGGCACTCCGGGGGATATTTGTGGTATATTCATCGTCTTCTTCTGCAACCGGGTAATCCCGGGTGGTGGTGCGGGAAGCACGCTTCGGAATATCGCTTCTCATTAGAATGTCCTTCCCGCAATAAAATTTACTGCCTCTTCTTCGGTCATGAGTCCGTCCGTTACCCAGGCAGCCACTTTTTGAATTTCCGCGTTGTCGTCATGGCACGGGCAGGAAGGATCTGTAAAACAGAAAGGCATCTCCTCTGTATGCACTACATGTCAAGGGTCCGAAAAGAGATTGACAGGCGTACCCATCTATGGCATAATACATTCGCAGTCATACGGAGAGGTCGCATAGTGGCCTAGTGCGAGCGGTTGCTAACCGCTTGAGGGTAACACCTCCGTGGGTTCGACTCCCACCCTCTCCGCCTGTAGGGGCGTAGCTCAGTTGGTAGAGCGGCTGCCCTTGCTATATTTCGTAGTCTTCTGCCCAATTATACTTTACTCCACTCGCAACTGCTTCCTCATAAGAGACACGCCAGTTCTGTCTTCCGTTACTACGTATCACCCCTGCGTTCTTAAACCGAAGAGTCATAGACCCTGCTTGAGGGGCTTCGTTGACTGCAACTATATAGACTTTCCTATTGTCTGGAACGTATACCCCAAAGTATTCAGCCTTTCCCACGTACCCCCGTTTGCGGTGATTAGACCCCTTGGTATTAGTCGTCACAGAGACGGTGTTAAACTCGAAACAGGTTCCATCTTTCGCAATACGCCCTGTCTTGACCTGGATTCGCACAAGGTGCGCTTCCTGGTGAACAAAGAACCCAAAGCTACGGTATTCCTCGACCACATAATATGCCAAATCATATCCCAAGTGATCCGCCCAGGGGAGCAATACTTCAAATCCCAACTGCACCAAACGGTTCAATACGGCAGTGTGGGAAATCAAGCCTTGTTGCGACGTGTCCCTCGCCATATGTTTCTACTCCTCGTTTTTGACCTTCGTACAAAAATGTGAAATAACCCTTCCTGGCCTAAACCATGATTATGCAATTGGTGAGTATCCCCGCGTTGAAATACCATGCTCTGCCACATGAGTAACCATGATCGAAATGTCGCTCTCCGAGGATGACAAGAGATGTGGTTGTTTGTGTTTCCATATGGCTATCTCCTCTGGGTATATGTAGATATATCTATATATTATAATATACATTGGTTGATGGCTGGAAGTCAAGGCTAATTGACGTTTATTTCTTAACAGGTTATAATACCTAAAAACAAGGTGGAGTGTATCTTGGAAGCACGTTTTATGACAGTTGAGGACATAGCACGCGACTTGAGTGTTGCAGAAGATACGGGAAAGAATATAGAATTAAGATTGTCGATTATGAACGCTTCCTACAACAGCGCCGGACAGTCGATGGCGACCTCCAAGAGGGAGATTGACAACAGGTTAGGCTGTTGAGAAACTTTCTGACAAAGCTCATCAATGAGAGGCAATATATTCTGTGTTTCCAGTATATTCGGTTTGCACAGTGCTTACTCAACACTACTCATGTGTGTTTGCAAAAATTTGTGTTCTTCATCTAATGGCTGTAGGACTGCATTGATGAAGTTTTCAAGATATTCAGAGTGATTAATCTGCACGAAAAGTTGGGCATGCTTCTTCACAATGAAACGGCTATCTCCCAGTTGTTCGCCAAATTCTGGCCACTCATCTACTGATGATGCCATAGAGAACATCAGTTTGGCATCAGAAGGCCAAAGCCATTTGGCTCGTCGACGTAATATCCACGGCCGTCGGATATTTTTGTTTGCCAAAAAGCAGCAAATGATCGTTACACCCAACCTTTTAAGCTCTTCTACCACAGGCAAAGGATGTACTCGATCTATGACCTCTCCATCAGAAATCATGAGCAAGACAGGCCGCAGTCCCCTATTTTGCGGTAAGGGCAAATCACGTTTCAAGCGTTGTAACGTTCGAGTAAGAGCTTGGCCCATGGCACTTCCACCGAAAATCTGATACATCAAGGGCCAAGCAAAGAAGCGCTGGGTGTTCAACGGTTGGTGGCCTTTCTCTATAACCACAGGCTTAGCTGAACGCAAGGAAATATTCCTTTCAGCCTGGATAGGCTGGAGTGGTTGTTGTAATGGTTGGCTTGTTGGTAGATGCTAGGCAGTCTCAGATTTTTGTGAAGATTGTGGTGAATACCTCTGGGATTAGAAGCCCTTCGCCGTCATGATGCCCAACTTCGCCAGCGCTTGCAGCACCAATTGGATGCCAAAGGTCAGCAGGATGAACCCAAAAATCTTCTGGAGCACCTCCAGAACCGGCTTCGTGAGGTACTGCGCAACACATGTGGAGAGCAGCATCAGCCCCAAGTCAATGATCAGAACTGCTACCGCTATGCCAACAAAGATCAGCGCGGCAGTCAGGCTGGGTACGAACGCCGAGACACTAAAGAGCACCGCCACTGCCAACGGGGAGATCAGCGCTGGCACCGCCAGGGGTGAAATGGCGAGCCGCAGCGGCTCTTTGATGTGCGTCGGCGGAGCGAGATCGCTTGGCCCAGCCAACAGCATGGGAATCGCCAGGACGAAATAGGTCACACCGACTCCCATCAACAGCACCGCCAGGCTCAAGTGGAATCGCTGTACGACCCCACCGCCAAGGAGCATGAGCCCCACCGCTACGATGAAGCCGACCAGGACCGTCCGCCAAGCCAGTTGACGCTGCATAGCAGGGGGAAGAGCCCGGGCAATGGGCATGTAGCTCATGGTAATGCCGACCGGCCCCATCGCACTGAGCAAGAGGGCAAAAATCTCCTCCCATGTCATTCCGAACACGTTCATCTCTGTTCACTCCCGTCTGTCTGCTGCCGACCAACAATGCAGCATGTTGACAGCTGTTTGGGTGAAGCGCAACGAGCCACCCCACCTCACAACATCCTTTGCGTATGTGGACTGTTCTGATGGCGGAAAAAAGCGTCCTTTTACAAAAAGAAATGCCTTGCAGGGCCACACAAGCGAAGACGCCTGCATCATTTTTCCGCCGCTTGTAGTGCTCACGGATGTAAAGGATCCCACTATTACCCTATGGCGGAGTGTCAAACGGGTAATGTTCAATTGGGAGAAGACATCCAGAGGGAAACGGCTGCAAGGTTTTCCAAAACAGCCGATACACGGGATGAACTGGTCCAAACCACGTTGATGCTCAGGGTGAGCCCTCTCCATCTCTGCTTCTGTCTTTCCGCCTTCACACGGCTTTGTGATAGTCATGGTGTAATCCGCCTAAGATGGGAATGCCGAACTTGCTATCGTGATCACAGATCAAATACTTCGGTGCTTCCTACAACTTTTTCATACACCCGTACATTGATGCGTCATAGCAATCTGGTGAACCATGTGCTATGCTCTATAAAGAGACGAAAAGATGCTACCATGTTTGCAACCTCGCACCCTCAGAAGGACCATGGGAGCGAAGGAGGATCTATTATGTCTATTAGCCTGGATGATGTCGAAAAACTTCAGGCGGTCTACCCTGACTACCGCATCGAATTGAGAGAAGGAAAACTGATTGTTATGAGCCCATCAGACAGCGCGTCTGGCGAAATCGGAGCCCGTTTCATTCGGCTCTTAGGTACCTGGCTTGATACCCATAACATCGGGCGAGTCCTGGATGCGAGCACGGGTTGTCGCCTGCCCAATGGCGATCTGCTCTCTCCCGATGTCTCCTTTGTCTCACGAGAGCGCCTCAAGCACAATCCCCGCACATACCTGTCCGTGGTACCTGAACTGATCGTCGAGATCAAATCGAGCCGAGACCGTCTGCGTGAGCTGGAAGAGAAGATCGCCCTCTTTTTACATCAAGGGGTGCAGGTCGGCCTGCTCATTGATCCTGATACCCATACCGTCTTGGTCTACCGCTCCAGTGGGCTGAGGAGCAATGCCGACGGTGAAGCATCCCTCCCTGCGGGAATACCCCTGCGAGATGGAGATATCCTAAGCATTCCTGAACTCTTTCCCGGCTGGGAAACTCCGATCACGAGCCTGTGGCCACCTATCTACGAGTAGCTGTAAACTGCTGTACTGGCTACTTAGCACGTCCGTTCCGGTTGCGCTCCGCAAGTCCTGGCGACCCTCAATAACACAGTGCTGGCTCTCATGGATTTTCTGCACGTTCCCAATGTTCCCAATCAGAGGCGTTTCTATCAGGCTCACCCTCACGAGGCCCTTCGTCTCTTACTTGTCAAGCTCTGACTTTCGAAAAGTCCTGCCTGCCCTCCAATCACTTATGGAAAGGGATGCTGTGGCAGCAGGAGAGCCAGCAAGACCGGAAACACAATCACAGTGCGGTGGTGCCAAGCGTCCATAGGGCCGAGTAGAAGGCAACGATGCGATCGACGTAGACTTTCCCCATCAATTTGTAGGCCCGAGCATGTGTTGCTCCTGGCACCAGCCAGGTCTGGACGTTGGCATCAGGCGCGCTCAGAGCAGCCGCGGCCAGGATATACATATTCGACGGGGGCGTATCGGTATGGTTTGAGTTATCATTCGCTCCGTGGATCAGAAAGATGGGGCGTGGAGCGATGCGAGCAATGACATCGACAGGGCGCACATTGTAGTAATCGACCCCGTATATTGCCTGTGCTGCAAGAAGCCCTCCCGGCGTGAACATCGCGGGCAGAAGGAATACTCTCCTGGTATTTTGTGACGTTTTCGTATTTAGAACGGATATTCCAAGTAGCCAGCACAACGGTGTACGTTTTCTTATGGTTCCCTCGCACCAGCTACGCACTCCTAAAACCGAAGGCTAGGATGCGAGAAACTCGACGATTGCTGAAGCAAATTGGGGCGTTAGCACGACGCTGAGATGATCTCCGGGAAGGAGCAAGGAACGGGCGTTGGGAATGGAGGAAGCGAGTACCTCGGGCCGGGCAGCGAAAGCGTCATTGTCCCCGGCGATGACCAGTGTCGGAGCGGTAATCTGGCGCAGGGGGATTTGCCTCGTGCGCAAAGAACTCGCATGAGCGGCAAGCGCCTCACGGTCTGCTCCAACTCGATCGGCGAAGGAGCGGAACGCCACGGCCACCGGATTCGTGATGGTGCTGGGGTCCTGGGTTTGCAGAGCAGCGACGATAGCGGTTCTGGCGACCACCCGGGTATCTACTCCACCTAGCTCTACCACTCCAGCGCCAACCCCACCGACCACCAGGCGGCGAATGCGCTCGTCCTGGCTGGCGGCAATGAGCGAGACAATGGCTCCCATGGAATAACCGACTAGATCGACGCGAGACGCCCCGACACTATCGAAGAGGCGGCGGAGGTCCTGTACCATCTTCTCTTCACCGTAGAAGACGGGGTCATGCGGTTTGCCGGAGTCCCCATGTCCGCGTGCATCGAGCGCCACGACCTGGCGTCCGGCGTTCGTAAGCGCCGTCACTATCCCCGGAAGAACCCAGTTGACATTGGCATTGGCAATAAACCCGTGATGCAGTATCACGGGTGGCAATTCGCCAGCAGTTCCCCATGTGTGGTAAGCAATCTCGACGCCATCAAAAGAAGCGAATCGATCCATCTTGTCTGTCCTTTCTCGCGATGAATCACCGATAGCAAGCTACCGTTATCGTATCATATGGCTGTTTGCTTTGCTTTGTCCTGGTGGATATCGGAAGAAGAGGTAAGATAGCCCCCGAACGTCAGAACCACTAAACGTCTAAACGTTTTGGCCTTGACAAATCCTTCCCGCTTTGCTATCATCATGGCACATCCGTAGGGGTGTAGCTCAATTGGCAGAGCGCTCGTCTCCAAAGTGCGCCCATGTGGTGCAATTGTTCTTGCTGTGTTAGTACAGCATCACTGAAGCGCGAGTGATTAAAGCGCGACCTGACCTGGACCCGAAAGGGAAAGGGGACAGCAGCATGGTTTGAAAAGTCTGGTTTGGCCCTGGTCACCCAGGACAAAAATCAGGCAGCTAGACCGGGTATGGTGAAAGCTGAATTGCCTGAACCCCAGCCGTTACTCGTTGTTCAGGATTGTCAATCGCGTTTTGGAGGATTGGCAAGCGCTTCTCCTGAGAGGAACGGCGAACGGGGCACCTAAACTCGGACCAGAACAAATGTACAACTTGGGGATCGCCTAAACATCGAAAAATGCATGGCGACAGAGTATCCATAGTACTCAAATGATCGGGGTAATGCCCGATACACGGGGAAGGGATACAGGAAGTCTAGCTCTCAAGGCGAAACTTCTGGAGAGCCGGATGCGCTGAAAGGTGCAAGTCCGGTTCGGGGCTACGAGAAGTTGCGGGTTCAAGTCCTGCCACCCCTGCTTGAAAAAC
>WNEZ01001670.1_pt1 | contig 39017 bp, 22 predicted proteins | sample 5400521 | NCBI WGS metagenome assembly WNEZ01 (sample SAMN13153339, study PRJNA577476) | soil metagenome | isolation source: 120 cm saprolite under Douglas fir tree site 2 hole 1 replicate 1 | place: USA:California | collected 2015-04-18 | reverse complement strand
ACAGTGGAAGGCACAGTATGCGCCCAGAACTCCAGCAGATCGCTTTTCGTCACAATGCCCTCCAGGGCATCGCTATTCATCACAGCTACTGCTGACTGCCCGGAGCTAAACAGCGTGTACGCCTCCTGCGCAGGGGCATCAGCCTGCAATTGCGGGAACGGAGGGCCTTGAAAATCGCGTACAACCTTTGACGACAGTCTCTCGCCGCTGGCGAGATGGCGCAGCAACAGATTCTCGGTTAAACTCCCGACCATGCACCCATCCTCCATTACCGGAGTCTGGCTGATACCGTAACGGCGCAACAATTCGACGGCATCGGCAAACGAATCGGTCGGCGCAACGCTGACCACGAGAGGCATAGTGCGTGAATGAGTGCGGCGATAGGTGAGGACATCGTGCAAGGTAGGTTCGTCTGTCTCCGCCTGCACCAGCATGTTGTTCTCACGCATCCAGGTGTCGTTGAACTGCTTGCTCAGGTAACCGCGCCCGGTATCAGGAAACAGCACGACTACAACGTCACCTGGCGTGAGGCGGCGTGCATAGATAAGAGCGGCTGCCAGGGCAGTACCAGATGAGCCACCCACCAGCATTCCCTCTTCACGCGCCAGCCGGCGTGCCCAGTAGAATGAGGTACGATCGTCGATACGTATAACCTCATCTACCACCGACGGGTCGTAGTTAGGTGGGAATATTTCCATACCGATACCCTCAACCTTGTAGGGTTTCGGCGTATCCCCAGAAAAAACCGAGCCGGGAGGATCAGCGCCAATCACCTTCACGCCTGGATTCTGTTCCTTGAGAAAACGGGCGATGCCGGAAATCGTCCCACCTGTGCCAATTCCCGCGACAAATGCGCTGATACGACCAGCTGTATCACGCCAGATTTCGGGGCCGGTCGTGGCATAGTGTGTGGCCGGATTCGCGGGATTGGCATACTGGTCAGGACAATAGGCCCCGGGTATCTCGTTAGCCAGTCGATGAGCCACATTTTTATAGTGTTCGGGTGAATCATGAGTGACGCTGCTGGGGCAGATGACTACTTCCGCGCCATAGGCGCGTAAGAGGCTGCGTTTCTCTTCACTCACCTTATCTGTCATGACGAAGATACAGTGATAGCCCTTAATGGCTGCGGCAATTGCCAGTCCATGCCCGGTGTTGCCGCTGGTTGGCTCTACGATGGTACCGCCCGGACGCAGCAAACCCTGCCTCTCACAATACTCGATCATGGCCGGTCCAATACGGTCCTTGACGCTCCCACCAGGATTGAACATTTCTATTTTTGCCAGCACCAGGGGCGGCACATCATTCGCAACCTGGTTGAGACGTATGAGCGGGGTATGCCCTATCGCATCGAGCATTGAGTTATAATAGCGCATGTCTGCCCAAGGAACTTCTGTCATCTTATCCATCACACAACTTCCTCCTAATAGTGCCAGGCCACTCTGCCGTTGCACCCTTCGATGGCATCAGTATAGCACTTTTAGGCATTGTAAAACAGTCAGGGGCGCGGGCGGTTGTGCACTTTTTGCACCAGCGGCTCCTCCAGTTTTTGCGGCTGCTGCTGCCGGGCCTGGCGTCGTGAGGCTCGCAGGCGTAACAGCCAGCGGATCAGCCAGACCAGGCCCGCGATTATACCGCCACAGCCGATTACCACGAACGTCACCAGGTCAAAGCGATGGTATGTATTATAGAAGTAATAGAGACAAAAGAAGTAGAACGTGAGCAGAAAAGCAGCGGGAGCAGAACTCACCAGTTGCCTCCACACGATAGTGCAGGTTTCTCCAGCCGGGAGTTTGCTCGAACGCTCTTCCCTTGCCTTGCGCAGGGCCAAGATGCTGCGTATGATCGCCAGCGCAGCCAGGGGCAGCAGAAAGAGGGGCCAGAGCGGTGGCACGCCCTGTGGCAGGTCCTCTGCCAATGACAGCGGATTGATCATAAACAGCAGATTGAAGAAAAGCAGCAGGAGCAGGAAGAGGAAGGAAACCCCGGAGATCTCCTTGCGCAGTCCCCAGAGAAAGGCACCAGCGGCTTTGATTTTCTGTGCTGGTTGCTGCGCTTTGATCTGCTGGAGGGTCTGCTTCACCTCGGCCATGTTGTGCGGGCGTCGCGTGGCATCTCGTTCCAGCATGCGCGCGAGGTAGTTTTGCAGGTCTGTGGGGATAGCGCGTGCAAGCTTTGGCGGGATACCATCTTGCATGATCTCCAGTGGTTCTTTGCCGGTGAGCAGGGTTTGTAGAGTCGCTCCCAGGCCATAGATGTCGGTTTGTGGCGTGGTATGGGCGCGGCGGCCATACTGTTCGGGAGCCGCGTAGCCCGGCGTGCCAAGCGGGCCGGTATCTTTCCACCCTGGCCGGTACAGGCGAGCAATGCCAAAGTCGATCAGGCAGATGCGCCCGCTGCGGGTGATGATGATATTCGCGGGTTTGATATCGCGAAAAATGATCGGCGGGCGTTGCGTATGCAGGTAGTGGAAGACGTCGCACAGCGCCAGGCCAATATCCAGCGTTCGTTTTACCGGCAGGAAGCCGCGCCGCGTGGACTTGAGGCGCTCTTCGAGGGTTTTTCCCGTGAGATATTCCATAGCGATGTACCAGTGCTGGTCATCCGTGAAATAGTTATAGATGCGTGGGAGGCTCTTGTGGCGCAGCGAAGAAAGATGGGTGACCTCGCGATTGTAGCCGTCCGACGCGTCGATCATTTCTTGCAGGGTGAGGGACTCCAGGTGGATTTGCTTAATGGCGACCAGGCGATTCTTATGCCCGCGATCTTGCGCCTTGTAGACCGTGGCAAACCCGCCCTGGCCAATCTGCTGGAGAATCCGGTAGCGCCCTGCGAGCAAATAACCTGCTGGTAACGAGCACACAGCAGGAGTGGGAGCAGCAAACAAGAGCGGAGTGGGTGCGGGAGAAGATAACGGCGTTTGCACAGGAGGCGGAGCAGCCTCAGCGTCAACAACGATGGCAGCTCCGCAGGCGGCACAACTGGTTGCCTGCGCTGGAATGGCGAATCCACAGGTTTGACAGAAAAGTGATGCGCTCATGTTTCTCTTCCGTCTTGCGCGAAACATAGGATACTGTCGAGTACTCCAATTGTAGTCCGCTTTTTTCCTGCTGTCAAAAAGAGGCTCCGTATTTTGCGATGATGAAACTGATATCACTCCTCCGGTGACAGCGTTAGAGCCTTGTAGAGCGCCTCTGCCGTTTCCACCATATCAGCAGGCGAGATGGGGATAGAGGCCTGCTCCAGTTGTTGGAATGCTCCACTTGTGCGCGAAAGTATTAATACGCCGTTTCTTTGATTGACGATGGGTCCTTCCTTGGCAACCAGGTTCATCCCGTCAATCAGGGGATTCACCAGCAGTACATCGTAAAACTGTAAGGCAGCGAGAGCCTGGGTGCGGTTGTCTTGTACGAAAGCCTGGATAGGTGTCCACTCATTCCGGCCGAATTTCTGGTTAATATGCTCGATAAGCTTGAGAATCTCTTCCCTATACTTCCGGTAGATGGATAACGCCTGGCGAGATGGCACAAGAAAAGCCAGAAATGTCACCTTCTCATAAAGCTCAGGATGCCTCTCAAGTATATACTCGTAAGCTTGAAAGCCCCGCACAATGTTCTTTGTTGGTTCGATACGATCCACCCGCATAATGGTCTGTTCGCCAAGCAGAGGTCGTATGTACTGCGCGGCACGCCTACCTGCTGCACTGTGGATGATGCGACGTTCCTCCGAAACCGAAATTGAGATGGGGTAATCACGCACCAGGGTGCGATGGTTTTGTCGAACGATGGCAGCATCTTCAACATCGACATCAACATCATTGAGTAACGCGGGTACGCCCTCCAGAAAGTTCTGTGCATCGCGTTTCGTCTGGAAGCCAAGAATATTATTGCCTAAGAGGCCGTTGTAGATGGCTTGCGTTATCTCGGTGGGCAAGTGCGATTGCCAGTAACGGACTTCGGGCCAGGGGATGTGGATAAATTGCTGCATGGTAATGGATGGATGATGGTGACGGATCAGTGTGGGAGCGAGGTAGAGATGGTAGTCATGTAACGCCACTATAGTCGATGACTGATTCCGCTCAATCTGAGCACTTACAGCGTCGGCAATTGCCGCATTTGCCTTCGAGTAGCCATTTTCCCAGGCACGCAGAATCTGCTCAAATGTAGGGAAAGCTGCGGAGTGTTCGAAGAGGTAGTGTTGTAAGAACCAGAGGACCTGGTTACTGACGATATCGTAATGGTTGTGATAGACACCCTTTGGAACAGTCACATAGCGAAGCTGTGTCCGCTGACTGGGCAATGGGGGCCGCAGTAGCCCGTCATGAGCCTGCTGCACTGCTATGCGATCTCCTTCGGTCATTGCCAGGGCAACCCAGGTTGTATCCAAGGAAGGCATGGCCTCGATAAGCGCTGTTACCACACCTCCTTCACCCCTGCGGTAGCGCAGTGTTTTGTCCTGGTCCATATAGTATTCAACAGGTCCACGATTTGTAACAATGATGAGATGATCGGCGTGTATCTGCTCGGATACCGTTTGCGGTGATGCTGCACTTTGTGTCTTTTTAGACATCGGTTCTTCCTTCTCCTGCCTTTCATTGTCTGCTTGGACTCTTTCTTTAGGTAAGGTTCAAATGCACTTGACAGTTCCGCATCAACAGAAAGGTCCAGCCCTGTCATGCTGAGCGCAGCGAGATGCTTCGCTGCGCTCAGCATGACAGATCCTTCGCTTCGCTCAGGATGACATTGTGTGACTGTTCAAACGGTCAAGGACTCTTCTTCACAATTGAACCTTGCCTTAGGTTCTTATCCTAGCATCCTCATGCAAGAGAGGGGCCAGAGCGGTGGCCAGACCAGCCCCGCGAGAGACAGGAGATCGATGAAAAGCAGCAGGGGATATAGAGATTTTTAGCGGCTGGCCCAGAGCATGCCGCGCTTCATGATTTCCAGTGCTTGAGGCACGTCAAAATCGCGTGCGATGTGCCCCAGAGAGGAGTAGAAGACGCGCCCGGCTCCCCAGCGTTTTTTCCAGACGACCGGCATGACACATCCTGCAATCCAGGGGGCATGCTCACCGCTAAATGTCGTGGTGGCCAACACTTCGTTGGAGGGGTCAATGTGCATGTAGTATTGCTCGGAATGCATGTGGAAATCCTGGATACCCTGCGTGATGGGGTCGTCCTGCTTCACGATCTGTACCTCGTAATCGATGATTCCGCCGGGGTGTGCGACCCATTGCCCTCCGACCATAAACTGATATGCGGGGTTGGCGCGGAAAGAGTCGGCCATACACCCGTGCCAGCCGGCCAGGCCTGTCCCGTTCTGCACAGCCTGGAGCAAGCCTTTTTCCTGCTCAGGAGTGATCGTGCCCATGGTCCAGATGGGCACAATCAGGTCGAGGCTCTGCATTTTTGCTTCATCCAGGTACATATCCAGGGTGGTGGCGATTTCCAGGTGGTAGCCCTGGACGCGTAAAAAAGCGGCGAAGATGGCCGCGCCTTTTTCTGGCTCGTGCCCTTCCCAGCCTCCCCAAACAATCAGTGCTGATTTCATGAGATGGGTTCTTTCTTTGAGCATTTACTTAGGCAGCAGTGGCGCTGGGCGCTGACAGGTGCTGCTCAGGGTGATGTGGCGTTCTTCGCGTGAGGCGTCGTGGATCGCTTCCATGATGTCCAGCACGTGATAGGCCAGTTCGCCGCTGGCGCGAGGCGTTTGCCCGGTGCGCATGGCGCGCGCCATGTCTGCTGCGCCGATACCGCGACTGTTCTCGGTATAACCGTGGGTGTGCGGAACTTCGCGCCATGCCCGTTCCTGGGCGCCACGCACATAGACGGGTCCGCCGAAGCCGTTGGGATCGGGGACGATCAGCGTTCCTTCGGTGCCGTAGACTTCGATGTGTGGGAGCTGGTGGGACCAGACATCGAAGCTGGTAATGATGGTGCCAATCGCGCCGTTCGCGAAGTCCAGGACGCCGGCAATGTGTGTGGGGATCTGCACCTTGATAACTTTTCCCGGATTCGGCTGGCTGGTCACCACGCGTTCGGGGAAAGTGATGCGCGTTGACCCGGTGACGCGCCGGACCGGTCCGAGCATGGCGATCAAGGCAGTCAGATAATACGGTCCCATGTCGAACATTGGTCCCCCGCCTGGCTGATAATAGAAGTCCGGGGCCGGGTGCCAGCTTTCGTGACCGTGACATAGCATAAAAGCCGTCGCGCCAATCGGCACACCGATCGCGCCATCATTGATGAGTTTGATGCAGGTCTGCAGGCCCCCGCCCAGGAAGGTATCCGGGGCGCACCCGATCATACGTTGCTTGATCCGGGCTGTCTCCAGCAGGGCTTTGCCTTGCTCTCGATTGATGCCGAGCGGCTTCTCGCTATAGACGGCTTTGCCCGCCGCGAGCGCCGCCAGTCCGATCTCCGTGTGGGCTGCAGGCACGGTGAGATTCAGCACCAGATCAATCTCCGGATCGGAGAGCAATTCCTCGACCATCGCGACCTTTGGTACACCATACTGCTGGGCGATGGCCTGAGCTACTTCCGGGATCAGGTCTGCGCAGGCGACTATCCGCAGAAGCGGGAATTTTGCAGGCGCTTGCAGGTAGATGGAACTGATGGTGCCGCATCCAATGATGCCTACATTCATTTTTGTCTGGTCTTCCATGAGCGCGCTCCTCTTTTCTCCTCTACAGGAGTGTTCCTGGAAAATGGATGCTATCCAGGATGATACTCTAGCTCCTACCCATTTACCACGACAATCTTAATACGCTCAACCGATACCGGGAGATGGTCCATACCAAAGGGGAGTTGAATTTGTACAACTGCTACACCAGGTTGAGAAGCGAGATAGGCCTTCGCCAGGGTAGGTGTCGCTCCTTTAATGGATTGAAGCCACGCGTTGAGCTGCTGAGAGGAAGGCATATAGATCCAGAGCCCGCGTACTGAAACACTGAGATAAATCAACCCGTTGCTTCCCTGCTGCACAACCGCGGGGGTGTTGACAACCAGTGAGCCCTTCAAATGATAGGGAGTATCCAGGAGGATTGTTGCCTGCTTACTCAGTAGTTGCTCGGCAACCTGACGTGCCATTGCAACATTATAGACCAATACCGTGGCTGATACGCTCACCTGTATCCTTACCTGGTTCTCTTGCGCACCAACCGGTTTATCTGGCACAACCTTAGTGGCATAGGTTGGTTGCACGGCCTCTACCTCATTAGCCGCAAACTTTTTTTGCAGTTGCTGCCCTGCCAGTTGCTGGAGGTGCGCATACAAAGCATTTCGGACTCTATCCAGGTCAGCCTGCGATACACTATGCACAACCTGTGGATCCACACCGCCGGTGAAAGGTTCAGGATTGCTGACGGTCACCTGATCGTTGCAGCAAGTGGTAAGGAGAGCATTCGCGGAGATATTTCCCGTCACGCCGGGAAAGACAGCCTGAGCGGGCGCTGTAACTGTCACATCCTGCCCCCCATAGCGCGGCGGCACCTCTACTGACTGTGTGAGTTTGACCTGCACACCCGTAATGGTTGTAAAAACCATCCCCTGCGGCACAGTGAAAGTCGAGGGGCTCCTATTATTAAAGAGGAGAGTACCACTTGCTGGTGTCCCGGGCAACGACCTGGTTCCCGTACTTGCTACGGCGCGACTATCCGTAGCAGTAGCGGTGAGGGTACGATCAGGGATGACCCGTGTAACAAGATCCGGTTGTGTGACCTGCGGGGAAGCGGTCAACAGGTAGGTATCCTGTAGTGGTTTGCTTTGAGCGGTGATAGCGATGTTTGCAATCGAGGCAGTACCCAATACCGGAAATCCCGGTGGAAAGAAGCTAAAGCCAAGCACTCGCGGCATGATCAGCAGCAACAAAAGAACGAGTGGAATCAAGGTTGTGGCCGTCACTGCCAGTGTGAAGCGCCTGCGGCTCTGGCTGGTAGATCTCTTTAACGGCTGCTTCACGCGCTCTTCAATACGCTGTCGCTTCGCCGGCTCTGCCGGTTCTACCGGTGGTAAAGGCGCCGAAACGCGACGGCCAGGAGGTGCGGGTAAAAGCTCATCCATTTCCAGGAGATCGTCGCCACCACTGGCAGCCAGTACCGGCCCATCCATAGCAGCCAGGAACGCCTGGCGCATCTCTGCCATACTGGCAAAGCGTTCCTCCGCCCGTTTTGACATAGCTTTGCGTACCACATCTCCCAATTCGGTTGGGATGGAAGCATCACGATCACAGGGAGATGGAACCGGCGCGTAGAGGTGCATCTTGACGACTTCCACGTCATCAGGATCATCGTAGGGCAATTCTCCAACCAGCATCTGGTAGAGCAACACACCCAGGGCATAAATATCGGTTGTGGTAGTAACAATGCCGCGCGCCTGCTCAGGAGCCATGTAGTGCGGTGTCCCCGGTATTTGATCCAGGGGAATGGACTTTCCAGCCTGTTTTAAGTCAGCTTGCTCCGAATAGCGCACCAGCCCAAAATCAGCAAGATAGACATACGGCGGGCCGCTGCGACGAGCCTCTAGCAGGACATTGGAGGATTTGATATCGCGGTGAATCAGCCCTTCTTCGTGCGCATATTCTACCGCATCCAGCAGTTGCAAGAAGATATCTGCGACATCGTTCAGCTCAGGCAGCTCACGACGTAAGTAACCGGTGAGTGTCCCTCCCTCGATAAAAGGCATCACCAGGTACAAAATCCCTTGCTCAGCCCCGAACTCGATCAGCGGCAGGATATGCGGGTGGTGCAACTGCGCAACGGTACGTGCCTCCCGGGCAAAGCGGCGGCGCATCTCGCGGTCGCTGGCATAGCTACCAAGAATAACCTTGATTGCCACGCGCCGGCCAAATGCGGTGCGCTGCCTTCCCTCGTAGACGGCCCCCATGCCTCCTACACGTATGCGCCGAATGACATCATAGTTTCCGAGTTGCGTACCCTCGAGCGTCAGCATCGCCAGCGTCTTTCCTTGTCTAGCTACCCCCCCAACCCCTGAGTGGGGGTGATAGGAGGAGTCGTTGGGGTGGGTACGACGGTAGGGCTACCCGGCGTGATCGTCGGGGTGCCGCTTGCCCCTGGCACAGAGTTAATATCGATCGTAATATGTGCGGCATCCGGTAACGTAGTGTTGCCATTGAAGATCACAATAGCGACACTGCTCACCCCGGGCTGCTTCAAGGGGTTCAAGAGGAAGTTTATAGCATCCTGCTTGCTCATGCCGGCAATGTCTTTCTTCAGCGTCGGGATATCGAACTTGTTATAGACCCACACGCCCGCTGCGCTGACTTCCACGTTGACATTGCCCCCGCTTCCCTGAGTGACCTGCGTTACCCCTTTCACGATATTGCCTGTGAGCGCGAAGTTTGGCCCAAAGTCTTTAAGGGCCTCTGCCGTGAGCAGGTTCGCGGCCATCGTGAGCGCAGCTTGCTGGTCGTAGACCTCCTCCGTGCAGGTGATCGTCCCGCTGACGGTCACACTCCCCGCGTGAGCGCCCGCATTATGGTCCCGAGTGAGATTTGTTTTTGACGGGCATTGCAATGTACCGGGCACCACCGCTTCATTCGACCGCACCTGCCCCTGTAAATCTTTGAGCACCCCCGGCTTGAGCTTATTTACGAGGTTGTTTGTCGCAGCATCGATGTCGACCTGCTCCACTACGGCGTTGGCCTGTGGGTTTTGCCCGCCGGTGAATGCTGTCGTATTCTTCGCAAGGATGCCCGCAACACAGCAATTTTTAAGGATGTCGAATTGAGGGATATCGCCACCAGGGCCAACATCGACCGCAAAGCCAGTCACGGTCACCGAACTATTACCAGTAGCCGGAACGGTGATCGGCCCATTAAATGAAACCGGTACTCCAGATTTACCTGTAAGCGTAGTGCTAGAAAACGTGAGCGGAGAATTAGAATTATTAAAAAATAGTAACTGTCCCGTCGCTTGAGCGCCCGGGATACTGCCGCTCGACGTCACCGTGATCTGCCCCGGGACCGAAGTAGCGCTGAGTATGCGCGCCTGTACCTGGCGATCCGCAGGATGAGGGGTTCCCGTTACAGCTGTGATGATAAAATTATCCGACAGGGGGTGACTAATAGGGGTGATCGTCACCGTGGCAGTGGTTACTGCGCCGGGTAGGATATTGCTTGCAATGGCGATAGCGGCAATCAGCATGAGCGTGAGTACGACCAGCAAAATAGCAAGCCACCGGCGCGTTCGCCTGGGAGAACGACCAGGACCGCCGCTGCCTCCGCCGGGGCCACCCGTGCCGCTTCCCGTAGGAGGAGTGCCACCTCCATTGGCGGTGCGAACAGCCGGCGCAGCCCCCGCTCCCGCAGCAGCGCTACCGGCGGCTATAGCCGCTCTCTTTCCAGTATTTCCCCGCCGCGTGGGTGAAGCAGCAGCTGGTATCTGCGGCTGTGCCGGTGCGACCGGTGCTACCAGCGGTACAGGCGCAGGCTCGGAAGGGGGGACGGCTAATTTGTCAGTCGTCCTTGGGCGGCGAGGCGCAGGTGGAGGGAAGCGTATAATGCCCGGGTCTTCTGGGCGATCTGCTTCATTGGGGCCAGCAGGATTGGACTGTACTGCTGCACTACTGGCACTACTGGCACTACTGGCACTGCTGGCGGGCGTACTCTCGTATATTGGCGATCCCGCATCGCTATTTTCAAGCGTGGAACTGGCTCCCTGCTCATCGAGCAAAGCGCCGGAACCAAAGCCCGCAGCCGCACCTGCCATGCCTGCAACTGCTGCATCCGGACCGGCAGGCACAGTTGTTATATCTTCATCTTCGCCAGGGCCAGGCACAGGTAGATTAACGGGAAGAGGCGAGGCCGGTTTTTGTTCGATACGGCCGTTTGCAGTAGAAGATGTTGTGCTGGCACCGGCAGGCTTTGGCTTGCGTCTTAATAAGAAGCCTCTTTTTTTACCAGCTTCATTGGCCGCAGCTTCAATTTTGAGCGACTGTACAAAGTTCTCAGGCGAGGAGTAGACAGGAAAGCGCCGCTGCCGCGCAAACTGGGCCGGGCCAGGGCCGCTGGGAGCTATAAAGACAATTTCGGACTTGAGGCCGCGCCGCATGTTCCTCAGGCCATCAAAATCCACCGGTCGCTGGAATGCTCGATTATTTTCTGGCAATACCACGACCACTTCTTCACGGCCAAACTTATCCTGGGTCAAAATAGCAGTTAAGACGCTTTGCCTGTTATCGTTGGCGTCTACATATATCACACCAATACTTGCGCTACGCGGATCGTTTGGGCCTAGCAGTTCTGCTCCGTCACTTTGTCTCATTGCTAATTCCCCCGTTGTCCCTAGATTTGGCGTAATTTATAGGCTATTGATGACATTTTACACTAATTGAAAGAAATCGCAAGGGGAGACATATGCTTACCGTTTCTTTTTTCTACCACTCTCCTATGCAATCGCTAACTCCCTTAGCTACAGAGTCGTAAGAGGAGTGGGGTGGCATAGGATGAGCGAATGGTACAGGATCGCTTCCATCCGTTCAGGTAGAGCTTGCCTGAGTCCATCAGGCGATGGAGGTCTGTTTGCGGCGGAAACAGCAGCACCGCGCCGTGCGCGATATACGGGCACGGCTTGACCGACGCATCGGTCACGGAGCAAGCTTGTGCTTTCCCAGTTGCTTGCATCTGGGTCAGGAAGGCTACACCGAGCCGCGCGATATTGACCGCCGCGCAGTAGTCCCGGTCAGCATTGTAGGAACAGTGCGCACACACCAGCCAGCGCCCCCATTTCACGGGATCGGCTCGATGGTGTATGCGAGGAGAGCGATAGGTGTGGGCGGGCTTGCCGCAGCGGGGGCAGGTGTGCGAGGTGCCACGGGGCTTTTCCGAGCGGAAGCGTATGCCCAAGAGGTGGCTTTTGTACCTCAAGATGTGCCAGATCTCTGCGCGGATGGTCGTGTTGTTGCGCCAGTTGCGCCACTTGCCGCGCACGCCTTTGCCCCGCCCGGTGGATTTGAGGGTTGAAAGTGCTTCCCCACTGATGAGGGCACAGCCCCACACCGAGGCGAAGAGCAAGAGCAGATTGGCGGCCAGGTGCGCGAGTTCGCGATTGCGTGCCTCATACACCTGCCAGCAGCGACGGAGCTCTTGCTCGTAGAAGGCTCGTTTGGCATCGCCCTCGGCCAGCTGCGCGCGTGCGGCTTGCAGTTGGTCAATCTGGCGACGGGTACGCGCCTGGTGCCCATCGAGACCGCCGGTGTTGACAAACAGGGGGCGCGAGATCTGCGTTGGCTGCTCGGGATCAGCCGGATTGGTGGAGAGGACCACCGCCGTGATCAAGCCGTGCACGCCCCAGTCGAAGCCGAGCACCCGCTCGATCGCCTTCCAGGGAGCAAGCTCCGCTTGTTTGACCTGGACAATCACGTCGAGGACCGCGACCCGGTTGCCATCCGCTGTGACTAACTCGCGCAGAGTGGGAGCCATATGCACTCCCGCTTTGAGCCGCTCAACCAGGCAGGCAGGAAGCTGGAGGATGATGGGGTCTTTTCGCCACTGCCAGCTGCCCGTTTCATCAGGAAAGCGGAAGCGCAAGGAAGCGGTCCCGGCTTGCACATCGAAGGAGAGACGATAACTTTGGCCTTTCTTGCTGCCGTCGTCCCCTGCGTAGGTGAGCATGCCCACCTTGAGCAGAGGAATGACCTGCATGTCTTCGTAGGTGTGCGGGAACATGCCATGTTCGAGAAAATAATTACAGGCTTGCTCGACTACATTTTGCATGGTGACGAAGGCGGTATCGTCCTCCTCAAGCGTCTTTTGCAGCGCCTCGATGGCCTCTTTGATGCTCTGGCGGTTTTTGCCAGCAGGTCGTTGCTCGGTTTTGGGGCGCATGAACCCATCGGAGAGGATCGGCTGGATCAACTCAAAGACCTGTTTGCGTTTGGCTTGGGCACGCAGAATGCGACCAGCGGTCTCACTTTCGCATCGCCATTGTCGATCACCGTGGGGCGCTGGGGACCCGATGAACTCTCCCACCTGTTTCCAGGCCGGTCCTGGGTGCTCGGTCATGAAGTCATCGAGGTACGGCCACAACTGCACCAGCGCTGCATTGACCACCAAACGACTGGCATCCAGCAGACGAAGCGCATCCGCTTGCGCCGCATCAGGGAGGCGAAGATCGTAGCTTAAGGGCTGAAAATTTCGGCCTGCGCGCATGTTCACTCCTGTGACGAACATCTGTCCTTGTTGGCACAAGTATAGCATAGCTCACGGTTGTGGGCAACTGTCAGATACCCTATGAAAATGAACGGGAAATCTAGAAAATTATGTGTTCATTAGACTCTACTGCCACACGGAGTACAATCTACTGGAAAAAGCCATAACCGCTGCCGGGGGAGAGTTGGCATGCTACCTCGGACCGGCATTACGCACATCGTCACCGACTAGCGTGAACTGCGTAAAATTCTTTTTGAAGCGCGCGGCAAGATCAGCAGCCTGGCGGTCAAAGGCTTCCTTGTCCGCCCACGTATTCCTCGGAATGAGCACCTCGCCCGGTACATCCGGGCAAGACGTGGGAGAGTGCAGCCCGAAGACAGGATCGGTATACATCTCGCGATCGTCAAGTGCTCCGCTGATGGCTGCTCTCACCATCGCTCGTGTGTAGTTGATGTTGATGCGCTTACCAACCCCGTATGGACCACCGGTCCAGCCGGTGTTGATGAGATAGCAGCGCACGTTGTACTCTTCTATGCGCTCGCGCAGCAGGTTGGCATACTCACCCGGTTGCAGCGGCAAAAAAGGAGCGCCGAAGCAAGGGCTGAACGTCGCCTGTGGAGTGGTCACACCCGCTTCGGTTCCCGCCAGTTTGCTTGTATAGCCGGACAGGAAATAATACATCGCCTGTTCTGTAGTCAGCTTCGAGATTGGCGGCAAGACGCCAAACGAGTCTGCAGAGAGGAAAATCACCGCTTCTGGATGTCCTCCTCTCCCCGATTCGACCACGTTATCGATGAAGTCGACAGGGTAGGCCGCCCGCGTGTTCTCCGTTATTGAGTCATCGCTGTAATCAGGCTCGCGCGTCTTCGGATTCAGTACGACATTTTCATAGACCGCGCCGAAGCGAATGGCATCCCAGATTTGCGGCTCATACTCTTTCGACAGGTTAATGCACTTTGCGTAACAGCCACCTTCGAAGTTGAAGACGCCATTAGCACTCCAACCATGCTCATCGTCGCCAATCAGGCGGCGGCTGGGGTCAGCAGAGAGACTCGTCTTGCCTGTACCGGAAAGGCCAAAGAAGAGCGCCACATCGCCACCGGGTCCGACGTTGGCCGAGCAGTGCATGGGCAGCACCCCCTCGGCAGGCAGTATAAAGTTGAGCACGGTAAAAATAGACTTTTTCATTTCGCCAGCGTACTGTGTGCCGGCGATCAGGATGAGCCGCTCTTCAAAGTCGATAATGATAGCCACCTCGGAGCGTGTACCAAACGTGCGCGGGTCAGCATGAAAATTCGGGACACAGAGGACGGTGAAACCGGGATGCCCGCTGGTCAAATCGTCCTGGTTAGCACGCAAGAAGAGCTGTCGAGCAAAAAGATTATGCCAGGCCAGCTCAGTAATTACCTGGATGGGTATACGGTAAGCAGGATCAGCGGCGGCCGCGGCATCCAGCACATACACATCACGCCCTTGCAAATAGGCTGCCAGGCTGCGTCGTATGCCCTCGAAGGTCTCTGCGGATATGGGGTGATTGATCTCGCCCCACCAGATTTTCGTCGCATACTCTTCGTTTGAGACAATATACTTATCCTTGGGTGAACGCCCTGTATGAGAACCGGTCATTGCAGCAAACGCACCATTTGCAGCCAACTCTCCCTCCTGACGGGCCAGAGCATGCTCGACCAGCACTGCAGGTGCAAGATTCCAGTTAATATTGCCTAGATTCACCAGCCCATATTCTTCCAGGGCTTTTCGGCTCATCATCATTGTCATGTTCTATCTTCTCCTCCCGGGGCGCGCCGGTAACAGCCATGTTTACATCTGTACGTACATTCGTGGTACATCGCAACGCGCACTATGCCCCTATCATTGGCTAGCATACCAAACTTATCACGCCAGCGCAAGCTGGAAGGTGTCACGGTTGGGTCACTAAAGCTGTTTTTGATACGCAGAATGATGCAATGGTCCAGAGCCGGAGCGTTTCTCTTCACTACCGCCATCGAAGCCTTGTAGGGTTCTTGCAGGAGATACAGACAGGCTAGATGAGCCGATCTCTGAGGATAAAATCAGGAAGCCAGCCCACTCCACAACCTGCGCAACTGCACCGGGACTTCCTGTTGAGGGGAGATTTGAGACTTTCAAAAAGCACCTTTTCTACAGAAAAATATATTTTTGTTTCATATCAATAGTAGATGGGATAATATAAATACTTGACAAAGCAGCCGATACGATCTATAGTATGTACGGTGAATCCAAGAAGACCTACCTGGAACGCTGCTCATGTGTTCCAGGTAGGTTACTTATAGCAATTTCAGCACCGACTCACTGGTGTGCCAGCCTGTCTCAACAGGAGCGACGCCTCTGATGTGACGTGCTAAAGCCTATACAGGTTTCACCATCGTGTTTTCGCTGCACAGCTAAGAAAGTGACACCATTCCCTGATGATAGCGTTTGTATAGTGCTGTCGAACGACAAAACTATTTGCCACGTCAAGGCAAAAAGAGTCGTTCAACAGCAACATATGCGACTTTGAGGCGTCTCCAGGATCCTTGATCCTTGCAAATGGGGCAAGAACATACAAATGTTCTCAGTCAGTAAGGATCCTGGAGACAGTCGTTATCAAAGCGCGCTTGCAGGCAATGGGGTACTGGAATAAGCGGCTATGAAATCGCCACAGGATGCTGCAAATAGAGGCCGACAAAGATGCGCAGGTAGCCACCATCGTCGTCGGGATAACTGCTCGCATGATTATTACAGAGGTTGCATTCATAGGTGCTAATGGGGGCAGGATTGGTGACGCCATCATGCATAGCATCAATATTCATAGTACCACCATTTCCAGGCCCGAACAGCACGGCAATCACGCCGGCGGCTGCAAAACTGGCAACATTCCCCAGGATATACTCCGCCCGGTTGTCCTGGTAGTGTCCCGGCGAGTTGTTCATCGTGTCAAAATACTGGTTCCCCATTGGCACCTGCCACATGACGACACGGTGGTGCGTATCCTGGCTGAGGTCACCGATATAGGTCAGGTAGCGCGCAAAATTGGGGAATGTCCGGTTATAGCGATCCCACCATGAACGCCCGTTTGGCTGAGCCGAGTCGAAATCAGCTACATCGTTGGATAGCAGGTCCCAACTCGAAACACCTGCGGGATTGCCGTACAACCCGGCGCTATTCAGGAAATTCGCCTCCCTCTGGGCAATGCCAGCGACATCCAGAGATGGGTCCGTATCCGTGGCGATATCAACCCCTGCAGCCCAGGTAGAGGCATGCAGCGTCAGAATCGCATTAGGAGCATATTTATCGCGCATATGCAGCAGCGCCCAGGCGAAACCCTGTGCGGTGTCCGGAAACCCTGCGGCATCGGGAAAACCAGAAGAACCAACGCTAGCGGGAATGCCGGCAGCGTTATCACTGCCGTGCGTGGCATTTTGCAGAAAGCCCCACAGGTCAGGCTCGACAATCACCAGCACAGGTTTCCCAAAAGCGCCTATTTTTTGCAGCATCAGCAACCAGTTGGCGAAGTAGGCATTCATAGTCGAGGGGCTTGCCAGGTTAGCAGTGTCCTGGTCGATGTTATGCCCGCCGCAGTAGTCACTCGGGTGAGGTCCATTGCTCAGGCAGATTTCGTAGTAGACAAAGGTGGGCATATACCCATGCTGCGCGCTCTCCTGCATATAATAGTTCGCGAACTGGCCAGCAGGTTGTTGCCATGTTTCCCAGCCCCGACCGGTATTTACTCCACCCGTGAGATACTGGTACCTGAAAGTGAATGCAGCGCCATTATTCGTGCGCATGTCATCAAGCGCGGAGGCGGTAGCCGGAGGGCTCAGCACGCCGAAACTAAAGTAGCGTGGAAATGCAGCTGGGATTGAGCCCAGGCCATGAGGGACGGGGCCTGGCGGAGTAGACGTTCCCTGTGTGACAGTCGCCCCTGGCTTTACTGGTGTGGAAAATTGCCTGGCTACCTGTAGGGAACCAGGCGTTTCAAAGATTCCATTACCCCGTGAAGACGCCTGTTCATGTGCGCTGTTAACAAGCTGACCCGCATTACCCTGACAAGCCGAAACAAGCCATATGAGAGCAACACAAACCAGGGCAAAGGTTTTCCTTCGATGTTCCCCCGCTCGACGGAATCTCATTGGGTCCCCTTACATAATAATTTTCCTTCCGTAGTATAGCTTCCAATTGCTGAGGCTGTCGAGTAAGTAGCTCGTAAGGGCTATCCTATCGATGCAATTAGGGGCGAGCGTTCTCTTGATACGCATGTGCAGTCAAAGCTACGACGTTTTACCGGCAAGGGGCGATGCTGGCACCTATCCGTCTCACCAACGCTGCTGCGCAGCTAGTGCTTCGCACTCAGGTGAGACGCAAGGAGACGCATCCCCACCCCACTCCACACCGCCCCCGCCCCTACGCGGGTTGAGAGAACGGTTCGCGTGTGAGCAGGCTAGCTGACAGCAAACGTGCGTGGGCGAGCAGAAGCCAATAAGATGCAGCAAGCGAGAACGACGAGGCTCATGCGAAACCTGCTCAAGTTTTCATGGCACAGCGCTCCTGGTGTGCAGCCGGGTGTAGCACCACGTGATTAGCCGGGGCAGGAGCGCTGTGCCAAGCACGGCGATCCAGATGGCGGCAGCTGTGGCAAAGAGGGAGCCGAGCAGCCACGTACCAAGCCACCCGCCGAGCAAGGCGACCAGGGCACCGAGACCGAGCATGCCCAGCCGTCCACCACGCACCCACGCCGCCGGCCGCAGCTTCGCCGCGTTCGCCAGCGCACCGATGAGCAGGCCAAGTAACAACCAGAAGAGTGAAAGGATCAGCATCGTCGTTCCTCGCTTTCTGCTCCGCCAGGACGCTCAGGAGCCGACCAGCAGGATACTGTCGATCGCCTGAAATAGCTTGGTGCCATCGCCCAGTAATTGCGTCAGGCCGAGGTTCGACCGTACCTCTACGTGCGAGATGATACCGTAGGAGGCAAAGTCGTAGGGGTGATGGATGCGCGCAAGCGCCGCTGCAAATTCCTGAGCCTGGGTGATCGGGATGGCGGAATCGATGCGGTCATGCAGCAAGTGGATCGGTGCGCGAATCTGGTCGATGACCGACATCGGTGAGAGCTGGGTGAGCAGCGCTTTCATCTGGGGCGTGAGCGCGGCGATATTGCGGTCTACGTTGCCGGGCTCATCGCCTTCCAGCAGGTGATAGAAGGCAGCGATGCCTGGGGAAAGCTGAGCCTGTTGCCGCGCGGTCAGCGGGGGGCCGAATTTAAGGAGAGGGAACGCCTTCAGCAGGAGCTGCTTGTCAGTAGGCGAGAGCAGGCTGTTCACGGTGGTGGCCAGCGCGTAGAGCGTCGTCGTGATAGGCAGCCAGCGCTGCGTCTGGCCATCGACGACCTGGGAGCGCCTGCCAACGGTCTCTAGCAGTGTGGTCGCATCAAAATAGGCGCCAAGCGTGGCGAGGAATGCCACGCGGTCGCGGATGCGCGGGTCGGCTGCACCGGCGCAGGCCAGCATGGCGCCGACGCTGAAAGCGAGGATGCCGATGTGCTGCGGATTCACGCCCGGCCAGTGCTCCATTAGCTCGAACGCCTGCACGACAGCCTCACCGTCGCGCGCCGAGACCTTGTATTGAAAGAGCGTTGGCGTCCCTACATTGACGAAGACGATGCCCTCACGCGAACGATTGCGAAAGGTTGACGAGCTGCGGGACCGCGCGCTGATCGCCGGCGCCGACCACGTCGATGATGGCCTCGCGCCCGCCGGGGATCGGCGGCGGCGGCGTGGCCGGCTCGTAGATGTCCAGAAAGACCGGGCCATTGTCAGAGGAAAGCGTGATGCGCCTGAAGCGCACGGGGTCGCCGGCCAGCACCAGCGGTGCGGGTTCAGAGGCGCTAAGCAGCGCCGGGAGCAGGAAGGCGCTGCGCGTCAGGGACCGTCCCCAGGGAAACAGCGAGAGAAAAGCGCCTGCGCTCAGCAGGAAGATGAGGGCCACCTGTGCTGCTCTCCGGCCCAGTTTCAAGGGTCGCCGAGGCCTGGCTCCCGGCGAACCAGGGTCGATGATTGCCTGCCTTGTAGATGGCTGAATATCATCCATAGCAGTATCGCCTCGCGCTTCCCGCACCGGTTGACGCGTCTCTTTGAGGCGCTGTTGCCCAGCGACCAGGGCATGAGCCGGCGAACGTTTGCGCGCTCATTCCCTCTCTTAGGATTAGGACGTTGCAGAATAGCTCCTGGTCACTTGTTGGGGTATTCTCGTGGTTGATTCACCTCAAAGCGCTTGCGAGTTCAGCACGGCCACGATACGGCGCTAACATCAGCGAAGCTGTTGCTGCTGGCGAACCCCAGGGCGACCGCAAGGGTCCCTCAATAGGCATCAACCTAACACAAAGCTCATCAACATTTGTAGGGGCGAGGGTGGTGAGGAGTGGCGGGGAGGGCCTTTATGGTCGCCCGCGTCCTGTTCCCTGTGCTTACATGTAGGGGGAACGCGCTCACACCCCCGCCACCGGGCGACCATAAAGGCCCACTCCACCTCCACCCAACCGCCCTCGCCCCTTCGGATCATCCGGCCTCCTGTCTCGCTTCCAGGCTTCGGTTGATGCCTATTGGGCGACCGCAAGGGTCCCTCCCTCTCTCCACCACCGCTCCCGCCCTTACAATGATACGGCGAGGTTCGCCAGCAGTAGCGAAGCTGAGCAGGAGCCAAGTTTTATGACAAGTCACGCTTGCGCACATACTCTACGAACTTATCGCCGCGATCAAACTCATTCAGGAACATGCCAAAACTGGTAAAGCCAGGCGAGAAGAGCAACACATCACCCGGACGTGTGTAGGATACCGCGGCATCCATAGCAGCAGTAAAATCGTCAAACACGCCGCGCACAGGGTCAGCGACTCCGAGCCTTTGCGCCGCGTCCCGCAGAGCTGGCAGCAACTCGTCCGTACCCGACCCTTTCAGTAAGATCACATCGCGACAATGTCTAACAATCTTTTCCGGCCAGTCTTCCAGCGGAAGAAACTTGGTGTTGCCTCCTGCTACCAGCACGATTGGCTCGTCAAATGCCACCAGGGCTACACGTCCCGCTACAGGAGTAGTGCTCGTTGTATCGTTAATATAGTGCACGCCATTGACCACCGCGATCTCTTCTAATCGATGGGCCACGCCGTGAAAATTCCGCACTGTGGACGCGATGATTTCACCGGCAACACCCAGCAGCCTCGCGGTGGTTGCCGCCAGCAAAATATTTTCGAGGTTGTGTTTTCCTCGCAAAGAGGTCTCGCTAAAGCTGAAAGGAGTCAGGGTTGTCGCACCGCGAGGAAAAATTCCCCCAAGCTCTAAGCTAGTGAACCACGTTTCGGCTACAGCTTCCTCACCCAGCCGACGCGTCCAGGGATTATCGTAGTTAAAGATAGCCAGGTCGGTGGTGCGCTGATAGCGGAAAATATTGGCTTTAGCCTCGGCATACTCTTCCATGCTGTCATAGGTATCGAGATGGTCGGGATAGATATTGGTCATTACGGCAACGGATGGGCTTAACTTATGAGGTGCAAGTCCTTCCAGTTGCCAGCTTGATAATTCCAGTACAACCAGTGTCTGAGGAGTAATTGTAGGAAGCAAAGAGAGTGTTTCGACGCCAGAAACATTGCCCCCTATCACCGTGGGAATACCGCTTGCACGCAGCAGCTCATACATCAGCATAGTTGTCGTTGTTTTGCCGCGCGTCCCGGTAATGCCGATGATGCGCCCCGGGCAGGCTTGAAAAAAGAGCGCTATCTCCTGTTCGATACGCGCGCCGTTTTCACGCGCAAGGCGCAGGTAAGGTGAGTTCCGGCGAACGCCAGGAACGCGAATGACGATTTGGGCCCAGAGGAAATCTTCTTCGCGATGCTCACCAAGTACATATTCGATTGGCAAACCCGCAAGTAAGGCTATGCTCGGTGCAAGGACCTCTGCTGATCGCAGGTCGGTTACACGCACAATCGCCCCTTGTTGGGCTGCGTATCTCGCCGAAGCAATGCCCGACCCGTGCAGTCCCAATCCCATGATCAGTACACGCTTACCTTGCAGGTCCATCTTGATACTTCCTGGTAAAACAAGAACACAAAATACGTTGTTTATGATAGCAGAATTGCTTTCGAGACACAAACGCGGAACCAGCAGGGGCTACTTCCTGAAAAAATTGACGCGTCGCACACGAAATTCGGGAGCTTTGCGCTCATCATATGGCAAAAAAAGCTATGATATAATAAATAGCTCGGCATTCTTTTGATTGGTTATTTGCAAGTGAAATGATGATGAAATGTACCAACCAAACCTGGTCGTGTCACCCTGAGCGCAGCGAAGCATCTCTGTGCCCATCGAGCCAGACCCTTCGCTGCGCTCAGGGTGACAACACCTGACCGCTCTTGGTCGTGAAACTTCATTGTCAGCTCGCACCAGGTACCTAGAAACTGCAACAATATGGGGCCAGCCCATCCTGTCCTACTTGAACATATTCTTAGACGCATGCCGGTTGGAGTCGCCGTCCTCGACTGCACCGATTTACGCTTTCTTTATGCAAATTCGTTTCTTTTGGCATTACTCGATCAATCATGGCGCTCTCAAGGTGTGATCGGTCATACCCTGGATGAAGTAGCGCCTCAGGGAATACGACAGGCGGCGCAGGCTGTTTTGCAACAGGTGCGCTCAACCGGCCAGAGCCAAACCTTCGCCGAACTGCCCTATGAAGGTTTCCTTGAAACGCGAGGGCGCACCTACTGGCGTGTGTCTATTGAACTCTCAACAAATTTGCCATACCAGGAACAGGCCGGCGCAGAAACGCTTCGTGCAGAGCCTGCACTGTTGGTAACTATCGAGGATGTCACCGAAAAGGTACGCTCGCGCATGCACCTGGATGCCATTCACTACATCTCTTCGACGATCGTGGGGCGATTTGCTCTCCCTCAGGTTCTCGATAGCATCCTCGAGGCCGTTCAGGAGCTGGTAGGCTCCACGCGTTGCGCTATACTTTTGCTTGATTACCCGATTACAGGCAGTGAGTTGCGCTCTGCTGGTATCGAGGAGCAAGCTCAGGGCGGAGATGCACCTGTAGTCACCGTGGCGGCACAGAAGGGCCTGCACCTCAGCTCACAGCATTGGCATCCCCAGGTTAGCGAACAGGTGTTACTGGGCCGCGTTATACGCGACCGCCACTCCCTGATCATTCCAAACACGAACGACTGGCCAGATATCGAGTTTCCCCTCCTGGACGACAACGGCGTAGCCCGCCGCCCGGGATCAGTACTCTGCGTACCAATTTTCGAACCTGCTCCCGCTGTTAATGCTGGAAAAAACTCAGGTGCGGAGCCGGCATTCCAGGAGAGCAATGGTCAAAAAGTGCTGGGCGCGATTGAGGTCTATCACCGGCGAGCACGCGGGCTTCCCATCGAAGAAGTAGAGCTACTCGAGCAATTCGCCTGGCAGGTTGGACTGGCTATTCAAGATGCGCGCCTGTTTCTGAGCATCGACCACCTGGCCCAAATGGCGAGCCAGCAGGCCCACCAGCGTGAAAATGTAATGCAGGCCATTCCCGATGGTGTAATTATCTACGATGCGCGCTGGCGCGTGGCCAATATGAACAACGCCATACGAGAACTGCTGGGCTGGACGGAAGACGTAAAAGGCCTGCACATCAGCGAGGCCCTGGCTCGAAGCACCGCCATTTTCCCCGAAGGCTCTCCCTCAACCGCTGATCTTGTCGCAGAACTCGAACGCTCTCCACAGGAGAAGCGGGTTGACGAGTTCAAGATGGTGGCAGCAGATGGCCGGAATTACACCATCCGCCGTTCTAAAGCCCCGATACAAGACGACTCAGGCAATATCTTCGCGTACGTGGTCGTGTATCACGATGTGACCGAGCAGGCGACCGCGCGCGAACAGATCGAAGCCCAGGTAATCGCTCGTACGGCAGAACTGGCACAACGTAACCAGGCCTTGCAGGAAGCTCAAGCAGCGCAGGAACTGGAAAGCGCACGCATGCAGCTTCTCATAAGACGGTTGCCCTCCGGTGTCATGCTCATTTCCGCCAGCGATAAACGTATTACTGTCATCAACCGCCAGGCGGTGCAGCTTTTACAGCGCATGGGAGTGCCACTAGATCCGTTCGATGATCCTGACCAGGCAGCTAAAAACGCCGTTGGTCTGAATATCGAAGAAGCCTTGCACCCCGTCACCGTATATGGGGCTTCCGGCTCGATTATTCCATACGAGGAGCAGCCTCTTTTCCGCGCATTACACAGGGGAGAGGCAAGCGAAGCCGAGCTATATGTCACTCAGCCTGATGGTCAGGCTTTCTCCTTGCTCATCAACGCAGCGCCTTTACAAAGCAACGACGGAAGGATTACCGATACAGTTTTAGTATTGCAAGATTTTACAAAGCTCAAGGCGCTAGAAAGAGCGCGCGAAGATTTCTTTACCACTATGGCTCACGAACTGAAGACGCCGCTTGCCAATATCCGCGCCCATTTGAGCGCCCTGCAGGCCGATGATCTGCAGTGGTCAAGCGCAGCGCAGCGCGATTTTTTGGAGACCGCCGATGAACAGGTAGAACGTTTAGTAGGTATGATCAACCATTTTCTGGACGCCTCGCGCGTCGAAGCCGGAGCCTTGCGACTCGAACTCGAACCCATCCTGCTTCCTGAGATGTTTGAAGACCTGCAAGATCGCCTGGAGGCCCTGATTTCCTCTTCCCACCGTCGATTCGAGATACACGTTCCCCCCGACCTGCCCGCGGTGCAGGCCGATTATGAACTCATCATCAGTGTGCTGACCAATTTACTCAGCAATGCATTTCGTTATGCCCCCGAAGGCGATACGGTACGCCTTGAAGCCGAGGCCATTTCTGATCCATACCTCGATCAACCGGCGGGTGTGGAAATACGGGTCAGAGATCGAGGGCCGGGCATCACGCAGGAACGGCAGGCAGAATTGTTTACGCGCTTCAGCACCTTTGCCGCCATGAGACGCCCGGCGGCGGATCGCCCAGGACAACCTGAAGCAGGAGGACAACGGGGGAGCCTTCGCTGGAGTCCGGCGACAGGGCTTGGCTTATACATCAGCCGTGGTATTATTGAAGCACACGGCAGCCAGCTCCGCTTGAAGAGCAACCCGGGAGAAGGAGCCACTTTTGCATTCACCCTTGGCCTTGCCAGTCCCATTAAAAGTCAGGTCTGATAGCTCTTTGTTTTTTTCACCCTTTCGAGGAGCGAGGTCTCAGCATTGATCACGCGACTGTTTACCGTTGAGTCCAGCACTGTGCTCCCCAAATGAAGCAACGAAGCCCTTTTAGGCTCCGTGCATGCGGATTTCTTTCTGGCGGGCGTAAAGCCAGACTTCGCCTGGATCGGTGATCCCTTTGGCTCGTGCCTCCTGGACCCAGGCGCTCATCTCGTATTTATTCTGATAGAGCCGATTGCCGCAAAAGATGTTGCGCCGAGCAAAAGGTTCCGGAGTATCACGCATCAGGCGCTCTCGCATAGAGGTACTCTGTGTATGACTGGTATGCCACCAGGGAGTTGCTAAGATGTGCCGTGGGTTGTGGACCCACGCTGGACAGGGGATGCCATAGCGCTCACAGAGGAACTCGACGGAGGCCGCGCAAAAAGCCTCCCAACGAAGTGTGTGTTCTGTCACCTGTTCTGGTTCTGCTAATGGCTCACTCACCAAGGCGGCCCTCATGCCCTTTGCATAGCCATACCAGGCGTTCGTAAAGTTCCCAAGAGCAGTCCAGGGATCTTCTCCAGCACAGATTTGCTTGTAGGCCCATGCCATGGTCTGAATAGTTGTGGGCATCATCGTTCGCTCTCGCTTTCTTCATAAGAGGTGCCTATAGTTTTCCGAAAAGCTCGTCGAGTGAGTTTTCAATCTGTTCTGCGTTCTGCTTTTGGGCACTGGGTAGGATATAACGCCTGAGTAATCGCTGGGCTTGCTGGCGTGTTTGAACCTTTACCTGCTGGAGCAATAGTTTGCAGTCGTCAATATCCTTCTCTCGCCCTGCCAAGATCTTGAGTGCCAGTATGTACTCTTTTGGCGGGACGTAGATATGAAGTGGTCCGTATCGTCTCCATAACTTGCCTTTAGGAATAGTGATCTGGTCGTACATAAGCAGTTGTGTCAAATAATTAAGCCAATTCGGCTCGAGTGCATTCTTCTTAGCTACAGTATGCACACCGTCTTGCAGAGAGCGTAGTGCCTGTTGGAGTGTTTGCTCATCCTCTAGCCAGAAAATGTCAACGTCGTCGGTGCTACGTGGTGATTTGGCAAGCAGCATCATGTAGGCACCCCCTATCATGAGCACACGTATGGGTTGGTGAACACCCAGATTGATTAACTCCTGCCCAAGTTGGGAAAGGTAGTTCTCAATATTCTTGGCTTGCATACCGCACTCCTATCAGTGAGTATAACACATGCCAATGAAAAAGCTGTATGAGCGGAATGAATATCGACTTCGGGGCTACTTGACAGGTACGTTATCGTTTGCGTATTCTTTTCGAGAAGTGGATATAAAATTAGGACCTGCTACAACCTCACTGCCGAGGTCGATGCACTAACGGCTACATAAGGCGAGATCAATGCGACAGAGACTTCCCATGCTCCAGAAATCCGACGCCAGGAGAGCAGCTCTCCCAACTGCCGATACTCAAGCCCTGGCACACGAACTACGCGCCAGCATCCGCGGCGAGGTGCGCTTTGATGAAGGGAGCCGGGCGCTCTACGCGACCGATGGCTCCAACTACCGTCAGGTGCCCATCGGCGTCGTGCTTCCCCGAGGCGTAGAGGATGTCATCCAGACCGTCGCGCTCTGCCGGCGCTATGCTGTCCCGCTGCTGCCGCGCGGCGGGGGGACCGGCCTTGCCGGGCAGAGCTGCAACACCGCCGTCATCCTCGACATGTCCAAGTACATGCGCGCCATCCTCGAGATCGATCCTGGGCAGAAGATCGCCCGCGTCCAGCCCGGCGTCGTCCTGGATGTGCTGCGCGCCGCCGCCGAGCGCTCGCACCTCACCTTCGGCCCCGATCCGGCAACCCACGCGCAATGCACGCTGGGCGGCATGATCGGCAACAATTCCTGCGGCACCCACTCTGTGATGGCGGGCAAGACGAGCGAGAACATCGAGACGCTGGATATCCTCACCTACGATGGCCTGCGCCTGCGCGTGGGCAAGACCAGCGACGAGGAACTCGCGCAGATCATGCGCGAAGGCGGGCGGCGCGGTGACATCTATGCGCGCCTAAAAGCGCTGCGAGACACCTACGCCGACCTTGTCCGCGCCCGCTTCCCCAACATACCGCGCCGCGTTTCCGGCTATAACCTCGACCAACTGCTGCCGGAAAACGGCTTTCACGTTGCGCGCGCGCTGGTGGGCACCGAGGGTACCTGCGTCACCGTGCTGGAGGCCACTGTGCGCCTCGTCTCCAGCCCCCCCGCGCGCACGCTGCTGGTGCTCGGTTTCTCCGATGCCTACATTGCCGCCGACTACATCCCCGAGATTATGGCCCACCAGCCGATTGCGCTCGAGGGCTTCGATCACATCCTGGTCGAGAACATGCGCAAGAAGAACCTGCATCCCGCCGAGGTGGCCCTCTTGCCGGAAGGGGGCGGATGGCTGCTGGTCGAGTTCGGCGCGGACACGCCGGAAGCAGGCCTGGAGCAGGCCGGGCGGCTGATAGAGCAGATGCGGCGCAAGACGCACCCGCCGACCATGAAGCTCTTCGATCAACCGGAGGAGGCGGCCAAAATCTGGATGGTACGCGAATCCGGCCTGGGTGCAACCGCCATCGTCCCCGGCGAGCATCACCACTGGGAAGGCTGGGAGGACGCGGCTGTCCCACCCGAAAAGCTGGGCGACTACCTGCGAGATTACTCCCGGCTGGTCAAAAGCTATGGGTACACCACCGCCCTCTACGGCCACTTCGGGCAGGGCTGCGTCCACAACCGGGTTGACTTCGACCTGGCCAGCCGCGAGGGCATCAGCAAGTTCCGGGCGTTCGTGGAGGCAGCGACAGATATAGTGGTCGGCTATGGCGGCTCCATCTCGGGAGAGCATGGAGACGGGCAGGCTCGCGGGGAACTGTTGCCGAGGATGTTCGGCCCGGAACTCATGCAGGCCTTCCGCGAATTCAAGGCCACCTGGGATCCGGAGGGTAAGATGAATCCGGGCAAGCTGATCGATGCCTACCGCCTTGACGAGCATCTGCGCCTCGGTGCTGCGTACAATCCTGCCCAGCCCGCGACGCATTTCACCTTTCCCGACGATGAGGGCAGCTTCGCCGCCGCCGCGCTGCGCTGTGTCGGTGTGGGCAAGTGCCGCCGCGTGGATGGGGGCACGATGTGTCCTAGCTACATGGTCACGCACGAAGAAGAGCACAGCACCCGCGGGCGCGCTCACCTGCTCTTCGAGATGCTGCAAGGACAGGTCATCACCGACGGCTGGCGGAATGAGCACGTGAAGGAGGCGCTCGACCTATGCCTGGCCTGTAAGGGCTGCAAGGGTGACTGCCCCGTGAATGTGGATATGGCGACCTACAAGGCCGAGTTTCTCTCTCACTATTACAAAGGCAAGCTTCGTCCCATGAGCGCCTACACGATGGGCCTCATCTACTGGTGGGCGCGCCTCGCCTCGCGCGCGCCGGCTCTCGCGAATGTCCTGACCCAGGCTCCGCTCCTCAGCACCCTCGCGAAGGCCGTGATCGGCGTCGCACCGCAGCGCCGCCTTCCCGTCTTCGCCTCACTCACCTTCAAGGATTGGCTGCGCAGACGCGGCCCGCGCAACGAGGGCTCGCCCAGGGTGATCCTCTGGCCCGATACCTTCAACAACTACTTGCACCCGGCTCCACTACAAGCGGCAGTCGAGGTGCTCGAAGCGGCTGGCTACCAGGTCGTCGTCCCCGAGCAAGCGCTGTGCTGCGGGCGTCCGCTCTATGATTTCGGCATGCTCGACACCGCTAAACGGCTTCTGCGCCAGATATTGAACTCGTTGGAGCAGGAAATCAACGCGGGCACACCCATTGTCGGGCTAGAGCCGAGCTGCGTGGCTGTCTTCCGCGACGAACTGACGAACCTCTTCCCGCATGATGAACGCGCCAGGAGGCTCAAGAAGCAGACATTTGTGCTCAGCGAGTTCCTGGAAAGGAAGGCGAAGCACTTCCAGCCCCCACAATTGCAGCGCAGGGCCGTTGTCCACATGCACTGCCATCACAAGGCCATTCTGCGCACGGGGCCAGAGGAGGCGGTACTCAAGAAGCTCGGCCTCGACTACAAGGTACTCGACTCCGGGTGCTGTGGCATGGCCGGTTCATTCGGCTTCGAGAAGGACCACTACGAGGTCTCCATCGCGAGCGGAGAGCGCGTCCTGCTGCCCGCCGTGCGCGAGGCAGACCAGGGCGCGTTGATTATCGCAGACGGCTTCAGTTGTCGCGAGCAGATCGCCCAGACCACCGACCGCCGCGCCCTGCACCTGGCCGAGGTCATCCAGCTCGCTCTGCACCAGGACACGCAGGATTCTCCGGCAAGCGCGGACCTCCAACGCACCGGGCGCGTCTCACCAGTACCATCAAAAACCGGCATGGCTCTTGTGGGCGGCATCGGCCTCGCATGCCTGAGCGCCTTGCTGTGGATATGGGGCAAGAAGAAGAATAGGCGGTGACACGCTCAACCTTAAAATCGACAGTAGCATCCCTTTCTCGCTGAAACGGCTTCACGCAAAAATTGTTATGCATTTAGTTATATTTCGATGGCTGTGTTTACGAGGTTTTTACGGCATATCACGTATACTTGTGACATATCTTTCACTGTTTTCTCGGCATGCTTCCTTCAACTCGCTTGCTGTCAGAGCGCCAGTTTCCATTACGGCGATGAGCGAAAAGACTGAGCCGAGAAGAGAGCGAAGACTGTCCTTTTCATTCGTGGAGGCCATAGATATGTCCATAACGACAACAGTTGCTCTAGGAAAATTGAGACTGCCGGCTCTGCTCAACTCAGTTTCTATGGCTGGTCTACAGCGGTTGTACAAGGGCCTTTTCTCGATGGCACGCGAGACAAAAATCACGATGGCCTCCAGATCTCTTCCACAACCTCAACAATGCCCTGGGTGTATGGCCGAATTAGGAGCCGCGAACGAGCTGTACAGTCGCATTGCTGTTTGCGATCATTGTGGCTATCACTTTACCTGGTCTGCATTCAACCGTGTCGAGCACCTGGCTGATCCTGGCAGCTTCAAGCCTATAGGCCGACGTATCCAGCCGTTGGATTTTTTAGGCTTTGTTGATGAGCATCCCTATGCCACGAAACTCATCGCGGGCCAGAAGCAAACTGGTCTCAGCGATGCAATTCTCACCGGTCGCTGTCGTATAGGTGGAACAGAAACCGTCCTGGCGGTTTTGGATTTTCACTTCATGGGTGGCAGTATGGGATCAGTTGTGGGAGAGCAAATCACAGTTGCCTTTGAGTATGCTACGAGACACCGCCTACCGATAGTGACCGTAGTCAATAGCGGCGGCGCGCGTATACAGGAAGGGATCATCAGCCTGATGCAAATGCCGAAAACGGCTGCTGCAGTTCAGCGCTTTCACGCTTCAGGCTTGCTCTATCTTTCTATCCTGGCGAGTCCTACGACCGGGGGAGTGTTTGCCAGTTTCGCAAGCCTGGGAGATGTGATCCTGGCTGAGCCAAAAGCGCTCATTGGTTTCGCTGGGCCTCGCGTGGCAGAACAAGTCACAGGTCAAAAGCTTCCTGCCGGCTCGCATCGAGCCGAAATGTTGCTTACATCTGGACAGCTCGATGCTGTCACTGCTCGACACGACCTCCCACATGTCGTCGCTTCACTGTTGAAAGCGACAGCGGTTCACGCGAAGCAGCGTCGCTCGCATAGCGGACACGCAAATGAGCTTCCGCTCGAATCTGCTCACGCACCCTGGAATGCAGCCTGGGAAAGTGTGAACCTGGCCCGTCACCCAGATCGTCCCACAGCACGGGACTACATTCGTCATCTATCGCCAAATTTCCTGGAGTTGCAGGGCGACCGCTGCTATGGCGATGACCCGACAGTTGTAGCAGGTCTGGGGGATATCGACGGGCGTACCGTTATTTTTGTCGGGCAAGAGCGTCGCCACGCTGCTCAAGATAGTCATGTAGGAGAGATACAGACGAGACCCCGACCAGAGGGCTATCGCAAAGCGATTCGCATGATGGATTTGGCTGCCCAGTTACACTGTCCGCTGGTGACATTCGTTGATACTTCAGGTGCCGATCCGGGAGATGAGAGTGAGAGACATGGTATAGGCTGGTCCCTGGCTCATTGCCTCTCTACGATGAGCAGTTTACCTGTGCCAATTGTGACTGCTATCATCGGTGAAGGAGCCAGTGGAGGGGCAGTAGCATTCGCCGTCGCCGACCACATCCTGATGCTGCAAAACGCGATCTATGAGGTTATTGCGCCTGAAGGAGCGGCAACTATCCTGTACCGAGATGCGCAGAAGGCCAGGCGGGTAGCAGAGCAATTGAAATTGACGGCCTTTGACTGCCGACAATTGGGTGTTATAGATGCCATTATACCAGAACCGTTGGCAGGCGCGCACACTGATCCTCCTATGGTCATGCAGGCGCTTCAGCATCACTTGCTTCATGCCATTATTGAACTTGAGCGAGTTCCCGTGAAACAGCTACTTGCTCGCCGATACCGCAAGTTCAGGCATCATGGACGGTTCCAACGAAGGCAGTATCTGATTGCGCGCGCTTCAGTGGCCGCGGCTGGACAGGGACAGAGCTTACTCCATCAGCTGAAAGGCGGGCTCCCTCTAGCAATTATCTCAAGATTGTATACTATTGTTACCCATGGCGCCGGACGCGAGAATGGTCTCGCGTCCTGATAGAAAATGGAGGAGACGGCGCTTTGAATGAGATACTCCTGACCCTCGGCTTCGGGCTTGTGACTGCCGCCATTCTTTCACTATCGGCGGTCGCCTTCACACTCGAGTATGCCGTCACCAATGTGGCGAATCTCTCACACGGAGAGATACTGACCATTGGAGCCTATGCCGCCTACGTCATACATCAGGCGACCGGCAATGTACTCCTATCTGCGCTTGGAGCCTCTGTCGCCGGCGGAATAGTAGCCGTAGCGATGCACACCCTGATAATCGATCGCTTCATTCGTAGCGGTGTTGGGACGATGGCAATCTTCATCGCAACGCTCGGCGTATCCTTCGTGATCCAGAACGTGCTGGTCATCATCTTCGGCGCGGCTAACGTCGCCTACACCATCCCCCAGGGCGCTCCGCACCAGGTAGGACCTTTTCTGTGGACATCCGCCGAGGAAGAGATCATTCTGTCCGCCCTCGCCATCACGGCCGCGCTCTATGGAATTATTACCTACACGAAGTTCGGCAAAGCTCTGCGAGCCGTTTTCCAGAATCGCTCGCTGGCCCGCGTCACCGGCATCAACGCGCAACTGGTGGGCGCGGCTACCTGGTTTCTGGCCGGCCTGGTAGCTGGCTATGCCGGCTTCATTCTCGCCGAGAGTGTGGGCACCTTCAATCCCTATTTCGGATTCAGCTTCTTCCTCATCACCCTGACGGCCACGGTCGCGGGTGGATTGGGCAGGCCGTTCAGCACCATGGCCGGCGCAGTCATCGTTGGCATCGTTCTTGAGTTCGCCTCCTCTATACCTTCGGTGGGCGCCAGCTACAACCTTGCCTTTGCTTTTGCCATCCTGGCCATCATCATTCTCGTGCGCCCGCGCGGCCTTTTCACCAATGCCAGGAGGACTGTATTCGAATGACACTACAAATACAATACCTCATCTCCATTCTCACCGAGGGAGCGATCTTCGGCATCATGGCTCTCGGACTAAACGTCATCTGGGGCTGGTCCGGCGACTTCGATCTCGCCTACTACGGCTATGTCGCGTTGGGTGCCTACATGACGCTCGTTCTCACTATCGGCCAACCGACCGCACCGACCCAGTATATCCTCGGGTTGCAGCTGCCATACCTGCTTGCCCTGCTCTGCGCCGTCATCTCCTCGGCCCTCCTGGGACTCATCGTTGGCCTGATCGCGCTCCGCCATCTGCGTGGCATCTATTTCTCCATCGTTACGTTAGGAGCGGTCTACGTACTGTATGTACTGGCAGGTCAGTATGTCCCCCTATTCGACGGGTACAACGGGCTGTCCGGTCTGGTCAACCCCATGGGAGACGCCCTGGGCCTCGATTTTCAGTCCTATCCGTTCTTCTTCCTGGGCTTCAGCGTGTTTATATTCATCCTCGTCTTCATCTTCATGGCGCGAGTCTCCGGCAGCCGCTTTGGCCTGGCGCTGCGCTCCCTGCGCGAGGACGAACGCGCGGCAGCCGCCTTTGGCCGTGACATCTACCAACTGAAATTAAAGGCCTATGTCCTCGGAGCCGCGTTCGGCGGCCTGGCCGGTGGTCTCTTCGCCGCCTACCTGAGCGCCTTCAATCCATCGGCCTGGTCTCCCATTGAAGCCATCATTCTGTACTCTGCCGTCCTGGTTGGGGGAAGAGGAAATATCAAGGGCGTCGTCCTGGGTATTGTCATCATGATCGTCCTGGTCCAGGAATCGACGCGCTACCTCCCAGACGTTCTTGGAAACCCCAACATCACCCCTGCCCTGCGCGATATCACGATCGGCGCCGTCCTTGTCCTGTTCATCCGCTTCCGGCCACAGGGGCTGCTGCCAGAGCGCCGCTACGTCGACCGTCCGCTCCATGGGCGTGTTGATACACGAGGTGATACGCTGCTTGCTCGCGGTCTCGGCGCATTCAACCAGCGTTTCCGCCCTGCGCGAGATCATAGTCGGAGAGGTACTCCTGCTTCTCCTGCGCTTTCTGATCCAGAGGTTGCTGCCGACTCCGACTCTGCGCCTCTGGAACCAGAGGCGGTAGTCGCAGCCTCGGTAAGCCAGCCGCTTGCCCGGGACCGGACTGGAGCGCCGGAAGCCGTCGAGGCAGCCCTCGTGGTAGAAAAGCTCTACAAGCATTTCGGCGGTGTCGTCGCTGTGGATAGCTGTTCCTTCCGCGCTGCGAAGGGCCAGGTGACCGGGCTGATCGGCCCCAACGGGGCAGGCAAGAGTACCGCTATAGATCTCATTTCGGGTTTCAAGCTCGCCGACGCGGGGACCGTGCTCTTTGAAGGCGCTGCCATCCAGGGCCTGCCTCCGCATCGCATCGCCCGCCTCGGCTTGATTCGCACGTTCCAGACGCCGCGAGAGTGGCCCGGCCTGACCGTACTGGAGAACGTTCTGCTGGCTCGTTGGGACCCGGAACGGGAGGCCCTCTGGCGAGGCCTGATCGGGCCTCGCCTGGCCCATCGTTCAACGTCCAGGTCGGAACTGGGTAGGGCGCGCGACATCCTGGCAGAGTTTGGCCTCGACAAGATGGTCAACGAGCAGGCGGGGAAACTCAGCGGCGGCCAGAAGCGCCTCCTCGAATTCGCCCGCATCCGCATGGCCCAGCCCCAGCTTGTGATTCTCGATGAGCCGATGGGCGGCGTGAACCCCGTGCTCGGCGAACGTATGGCGCTGGCGATCGAAGGCTTCATCGCCTCTGGCACCACCGTCATCATCGTCGAACACAACCTCCCCTTCATCGAGCGCGTTGCGCAACACGTGATTGTGATGTCCCAGGGCGCGGTGATCGCAATCGGCCCGTTCGCGTCTCTTCGCTCAAATCAGAGCGTGATAGACGCCTATCTCGGTGAGGTACCTGTATGAGTAACGAAGAAGTGGCGACGCTCAGTGTTCAGGGGCTAACCGCTGGCTACGGAGGTCCGCCCATCATCGAGCAGGTCAGCCTGACGGCGCGCCGGGGCGCGATCACGGCCATCGTGGGACCAAATGGAGCTGGCAAGTCCACGCTGCTGAAAGCAGTGGCCGGGCTGATCCGGCCTATGGAGGGCAGGGTGTTCGTAGAGGGAAAAGAAGTTACCAATCTGCCAGCAGAGAAGCTCGTGCGGCGCGGCATTGCCTACGTTCCCCAGGTGGAAAACGTCTTTCCCGACCTCACCGTGCGGGAGAATCTCGACATGGGCGGCTATGTCCGCAAGTCCGGTGTTCGCGAGAGGATCGAGCAACTGTTCCTCCTCTTTCCCGACCTCAAAGTGGCTGCGCACCGGCGGGCCAGTACCCTGAGCGGCGGCCAGCGCACCATGCTGGCCCTGGCGCGCGGCCTGATGGTCGACCCTGCGGTTCTGATCCTGGACGAGCCAAGCGCCGGTCTGTCGCCCAAATTCCAGGGGCTGATCTGGGAGCGCATCGAGCAGATACGGGCGACCAACGTTGCCGTTGTCATCGTCGAACAGAACACGCGTGAGACCCTGCGCCACGCCCAATGGGCCTATGTCATGGTCCTGGGTAAGAACCGCCTGGAAGGAACGGGACACGATCTACTGGAGGATGACGAGGTTGTAAACCTCTACGTGGGCCGCCTTTCCTGAGACCAGGTAAGGGCATGAAAGAACAGGAGCGGCCACCGTTTCGCATTGTGAAACGGTGGCCGCTCTTGTTCTTGTAACTATCGAAACCAGGTGTCACTCCGCGGTTACGGCGTGGCGGCTGCCAGGTCGGGCGCCGAGAGCAGCATGACTTGCTGTTCCTGGCCGCTGAGGTTGACCTGGAAAGCGCCATAAGGCCCGAAGACATTGTTGTACTGATTGTAGTTGAGGTCGCCGCTGGCCCCATCGTAGTTGATCTTCGTTCCCGCCTTTAACAGACTCTGGCAATCCTTATACGTGTAGCACTGGGTCCCCCCCGGAGGGCTGGTGACGGCGCTCATGACCGCGTTGATGGCGGGTCCTGACGTGGAGCCAGCCTTATCGACCGCCAGGGCCAGGCTGATGACCGCGTCGTAAGCATAGTTGGCGTTGGCCAGCTGCTGGGTCGTGCTCCCGAACTTGGCCGCGAAGACCTTGTTGAACTCGTCGGCAGCCTGTCCGGTGACCGAGGTTCCGTAGATCGAGGTAAGGTGGGCGTTGGCGGCGGCGTAGGTGACGGCCTTCAGGTACTCATCAACGCCAGTGACGTCTGTACCCACGAACGGGATGGCAAGGTTGTTCAGTTCTTTGAAGTTCTGGAAAAGGACGGCAGCCGTGGCCGCGTCCGTCTGCGTGAAGATCACGTCCGGGTGCGCGTTGATGACCTGCTGCACCTGGGTGCGGTACGAGGTCTGGTCCGGGGCCACGGTAATGTTGGACACGATCTTGTGGCCCATCTTCTGCCATGTTGCCGTGATCGGGGCGGCGAAGGTCTGCGCCGCTATGTCCGAGTAGAACAGCAGCGCGGCATTCTGGTACCCCTTCTTGTGGGCGTAGAGAGCCATGGCGACTCCCAACTGGGAGTCGGAGGGGCTATCTCGCCACAACCAGGGATTGGTGTTGTGGTCGAAAAGGGTGCTGCCGCCCTGGAACTCGTCCGGGATCTTGGCTGCCGTGATGATGGGGGCGTCGGCGCTGATCTCCTGGGTCTCCGGGCCGATAATCCCAACCAGGTTCTGGGAGGCCAGGAGCTGGCGCAGCGCGGGGACAGAGTCGGCTTCGTCACACTGCGTATCGGCGTGGGCCAGCTTCAGTTGCCTTCCGAGGATGCCTCCCGCGTCATTGATCGCTTTTTGCGCCACCTGCGCGCCCTGCAACATGGCCTGTCCCAGGCTGGCCAGCGTGCCCGTGAAGCAGGACAGGACACCCATCGTCACCGGGCCTGCGCTGGGGGTAGAACTAGAAGTCGTGCCACATGCAGCCAGCGCGAGTACGAGCGCCAGGGAACAGGCCACGATCCGCGGGAAGCTATGCCGCCCGCCTCTCTTTCCATGAGCAAATGTTGTGGTTATGGACATGTCAATTCCCTTCACAAATAATAAGGACAGTCATCACGCTCTTCCCGGCCCAAGTATTTCGCTCATTGCCGTAACAAAAACTGACGCTCTGATGGCAAGCAAGTTAAAAGAAATAAGCCGGGATATCGAGAAAGATACAACACAAGTATACGTTATACGCTGTAAAAAACCCGTAAACACAGCCATCCAAATATAAATAAATGCATAACAATTTTTTCGTCAAGCTGCCCGCTTGCGGAGCAGACAGCTTTTTAGTGTATGGGGTGGGTTTGCGCGGATTGTGCCTGCTCCAACCCACCCCATACACCAATCGAGCGCACCTCCGGCGCGACTTTTAAATAGGGATTGCTAACGAAGATGGTTTCAGGCATACTAAGCACAGAAAAGCTCTTGTTTTCTTCTCAGGAGGTGTAGTATGCGCTACCTGGTACGGCAGAAGATCGGTCTCCAATTACTTAGCCTCTATCTCCTCTTTGTCATTCCCGTTCTGCTGGGTAGTCTGGGACTCTATGTGTATCAGCAGAATGTTTTGACACAAAACGCTTTTCAATCCGACCTGGGCCTCGCGCAGGCTGTAGCCCTGGAAGTTGGAACCAACCTGCGGGCTGCGACCGAAATAGATAGCGAATTATCGACATCTCAAGCAGCTAAAGATTTGGACTTGAAGCAACTCGCATCTGTTTTTGCCAATGCTTCCAACGCTCACCCTGATATCAACCTGTATTTTGTCTGCGATCCATCTGGTAACATGATCATCAACTATCCCTTCAGTCCAAGTACCATCGGTCTAAATTTCAGTTCTAGCGATTATTTTCAAGAAGCTCTCAAAAGCGATGCGCCTTTTATCTCATCAGGCAGCATCAGCGCTATTACAGATAGCTTTGTCGTCTCTGTTGCTGCCCGTATTACGAATGACAAGGGGCGGGTAGTCGGTGTGATGGTCATTAACTTGTCTCTCGATAAACTTACCTCTCGTCTGAATACAGTACATCAGCGATTATCACCGAGTAGTGAGGTGGGTCTCTGGGTCATCGATCATATGGGACTGACAATAGCAACGACCAAAGGGATTTTTGCATTTCTCAATCTCCCTGAAGATTATGATGGCCTCATCCTTGCTTCTCATGACGCTCTTCAAGGAAGGGCCGGCAATTTCATCACACACGCTCAGGCCCGTGATTGGCTCTACAGTTACGTCCCAATACCGGAGGAAGGTTGGGCTATAGTAGTGCAGCGTCCAACAGATATTACGTTTGCCGTCCTCACGAATTTTCAGCATGGGCTGATAGCTGCGCTGGCGCTGCTCATCGTGGGCGCCACCTTTTTCTGGTTTATGATGCATCATTCTGTCCAGCTGATGCATACCGACCTGCTTGACAAGGATCGAGGTCGGCAGGACGAGATAGGAAATCTGGTGGCAGCTTTCTCTGCTATGGAGAGAGAGATACGCTCCCATTTTCAAAAAAGCGATGAAACGATTCGGACTCAGTTCTACACGCTGGATGCTATCATGCGAAGCATGGATGAGGGAGTTCTACTGGAAAGTCCAGATGGACAAATTGTCTATGCCAATCGCATCTTCAGCCGAGAGGTTGGTATTCCCCAACACGAGTTGATAAACAGTCGCATTCAGGATCGCAACCTGCAGGAGATGCTGTCTACGATGTTAGACCGTTCTGAAAGCTATCACGAGGTAGTTGAGCCGATATCGAAAGGGCGTGGGCCACGCATCATAGAATTTCAGATACGTGGTTCATATAAGACGCATAGTCAATTTGTACCAGCGCTGCGTGATATACGCATGCGCCTTTTCCATGTTCGAGACGCAAAAGGCGCACTTATTGGACGTGGAAGGATATTTCAAGATATTACCAAACAAAACGAGGTAGAGCGCATCAAGCGAAACTTGTTGGCCATTGTCTCTCATGAACTACGTACCCCGTTGACAGCCATCAAGGGATTTGCCACGAGTCTTCTAGAGGAAGTCGGCGACGAAGTGGATACGAACTGGCAGGAGTACAGTCTGAGCCAGATCGTGGCGGAGAGTAACCGTATGGCAGACCTCGTAACGAACCTGCTGGAGATGGCGCAGGTAGAGGCGGGCACACTCAAGCTCTCTCCAGGGTCTTACCACCTGAGTTCGCTGTTTGAGGATGCCCTTGCTGTCGCGTCCAATGAACGATGCCGCGTTCAGATCCGTTTACCTGAAGATGTGCCACTCCTCTATGTGGATGGGCGACGAATTCAGATCGTTCTGCGTAATATCTTAGAGAACGCTCAACGGTACGGCGGTCCGGATGTACTCATAGAGATTTCAGCCACCTATGAGCATGAGCAGACGAAAAAACGAACAGGACTTACCGTGCATATCACCGATAATGGGCCAGGCATACCTTCACAGCTCGTCGAGCGTGTCTTCGATCGCTTTTATCAAGTAGAGAGTGCTCACGAACGAAGCAGCAGCGGAGTTGGCCTGGGTCTGGCTATCTGCCAGGGGTTCGTTGAAGCTCATGGTGGGCGCATCTGGGCTGAGAATAGGGCCGATGGAAAGAGTGGTGCGGTATTTCACCTGTGGTTTCCTCCCATGGTGCTACGCGCCCAGGAGCGGGAACGGCAGTATCTGTAAAGGAGCAGAAGCTGGCTCGCCGAGAGGAGAGAAGGCTTCTTGCTGAAGAAATAAGAGGAGGGCAAAGATGCCTCAGGAGAAATATATTTTAGTCGTCGATGACGAGCCAAATATCCGTGAATTCGTGAGGCGCTCCCTGGAAAAGCACGCATTCAAAGTGAAACTCGCCACCAATGGATGGGAGGCGCTGGCAGAGTTTGAGCAAACGACCTTTAACCTGGTGATACTGGACATTATGATGCCGCAAATGAATGGACTAGAGGTATGCCATCGTATCAGGCAAACGAGCATTGTGCCCATCATCATTCTGACGGCTCTGGGAGAAGAGGCCGACAAAAT
>WNEZ01000407.1_pt1 | contig 39063 bp, 42 predicted proteins | sample 5400521 | NCBI WGS metagenome assembly WNEZ01 (sample SAMN13153339, study PRJNA577476) | soil metagenome | isolation source: 120 cm saprolite under Douglas fir tree site 2 hole 1 replicate 1 | place: USA:California | collected 2015-04-18 | reverse complement strand
GGGCGGTCGCGGAGGGCGTTGCGGCCAACTCGGAGGCGATCGAGCGCCTCGGCACGGGCCTGCGGGCGGAGATGGACTCGCGCTTCACCGCGTATCATGCGGTCGTCCGGGTGGCGCTCCAGGAGCTCCGGCGCGACATCCATGAGCGTGGGCCTCGCTGACCACTCTGAAGCCGTAGTCCGAGTAGCGCAGCGCTGGAGGCAGCGAGGAGCGATGCGCCACCGGGCTCCACGCGTCCTGATGCCGCCAGGCGCCACCCCGGGACACGCGGCGCGTTCCGGTCTCCGGCCCGCGCGGATTGAGTGAAGGCGATCGCGCGTAGTACGCCTCGTCCTCCCCCGGCCCGCGCGGCCTTCTCCCACTCGGCCTCGGTCGGGAGCCGGTAGGACACGCCCTCGCGATCGGCCAGCCACCGGCAGAAGCGCGTCGCGTCGAACCAGCTCACCCCGACCACGGGCTGGTCGGGGTCGTTGAAGCGTGGATCCTGCCACCAGGCGGGCGGCTCGCTCCCACCGTCCCCGAGGAAGACGGCGTACTCGCGATTGGTCACCGGCGCCCGGGCGATGGCGAATCGATCGAGCAAGACGCGATGCCGCGGCCGCTCGCCCGGATGGCCGTGCTCCCAGCCCATCCAGAACCAGCCGGCGGGGACCTCCACTAGGTCCGTGGGCACCAGGTCCATGGCGTCGAGTATAATCGGCGCCACCATGAACTTCGCGGATCGGATGTCGCGGCTCGGCACGGAATCGGCGTTCGAGGTCCTGGCGCGCGCGAAGGCCCTCGAGCGGCAGGGCAAGGAGATCATCCACCTCGAGATCGGTGAGCCGGACTTCGACACCCCGGCCCACATCCGCGAGGCGGCCAAGCGGGCCCTCGACGCCGGAGCGACCCACTACGGGCCGGCCGCCGGCCTCCCCGAGCTGCGGGAGGCCATCGTCAAGGACGTGGAGGGCACCCGCAGCATCCCGGTCGCCGCCGACGAGGTGGTGGTGACGCCGGGGGCCAAGCCCATCATGTACTTCGTGATCACCGCGCTCGTGAATCCCGGCGACGAGGTGGTCCATCCGAATCCCGGCTTCCCCATCTACGAATCCGTGATCAATTTCGTCGGCGGGAAACCGGTGCCGATCCCCCTGCGGGAAGAGAGCGGCTTCGGCTTCGACCTCGACGTGCTCGAGAAGAGCGTCTCCCGCAAGACCAAGCTGATCATCATCAACTCTCCCCAGAATCCGACCGGCGGCGTGCTGGAGGTCGAGCAGCTCGGCCGCATCGCGGAGATCGCGAAGACCTACCGCATCCCGGTGCTCTCCGACGAGATCTACAAGTCCTTCCTCTACGAGGGCGAGTTCGCCTCGATCACGCGCTTCCCGGGGATGAAGGACCTGGTCATCATCCTGGACGGCTTCTCGAAGTCGTTCGCGATGACCGGCTGGCGCCTCGGTTACGGGGTGATGCCGGTCGCCCTGGCCGAGCACGTGACGCGGCTGATGGTGAACTCCAACTCGTGCACCGCCTCGTTCACCCAGCTCGCGGGCATCGCGGCGCTGCAGGGCGACCAGACCCCGGTGATCGAGATGGTGGCCGAGTTCAAGCGGCGCCGCGACGTGCTGGTGGCGGGGCTGAACCGGTTGCCCGGTGTCTCCTGTCGCTCCCCGCGCGGGGCCTTCTACGTGTTCCCGAACATCAAGGCGCTCAAGCGGCCCTCGGTGGAGGTGGCGGAGACTCTGCTGCGGGAGTCGGGCGTGGCCGTGCTCGGCGGCTCCGCGTTCGGCGAGTACGGCGAGGGCTATCTGCGGCTCTCGTATGCCAGCGCCGAGGCCAATCTGAAGAAGGCGCTCGAGCGGATGGAGCCGGTGCTGGCGCGTCTGGCCGGCGCGTAGCCGATCCGCTCGGTGCCGACCGTCGCCGAGCTGATCGTCGAGGGCCTGCTGCGGGCCGAGGTCCCGCGGATCTTCGGCGTGCCGGGGGGCGGCTCCAATCTGGAAGTCCTGGAAGCCGCGCGGGCCCGCGGCCTGCCCTTCGTTCTCTGCCACCAGGAGTGGGCCGCCACCATCATGGCCGCGGTCACCGGTGAGCTCACGGGGCGGCCGGGCGCGGTGCTGTCCACGCTCGGCCCCGGGGTCACCGCGAGCGCCACCGGCCTCGCCCATGCGCAGCTCGATCGCTCGCCGCTCCTCTACATCAGCGACCGGCACCCGTCGGGCGTGCTCGCCTATGCCACCCACCAGTACGTGGACCACGCGGCGCACCTGGGCCCGATCGTGAAGGGCAGCGTGACGGTGACGCCGGACTCGGCCGGCCACTGGGTGGCCCACGCGGTCCAGCTCGCGCTCGCGGAGCCGCGCGGGCCCGTGCACCTGGACCTGCCCGCGGACGTCGCGGGGGCGCCCGCGGTGCCGGTGGCCACCGCGATGACGCCCCCGGCGCCGGCGGCGCCCGACGACGCTCTCGTGGAGCGGGCCGCCGAGATGATCCGGGGCGCGAAGCGGCCGCTCGTCATCGCGGGGCTCGGCTGCCGCGCCGCCGACGCGAAGTGGCTGCGGGCGTTCTGCGAGGCGCTGCCCGCGCCGGTGCTCACCACCTACAAGGCCAAGGGCGCGATCCCCGACCCACATCCGCTGGCGATGGGAATCTTCACCGGCGGGGCCCTGGAGGAACCGCTGGTGCGGCGGGCCGACCTGATCATCGCCTTCGGCCTCGATACGGTGGAGCTGATCCCGCGTCGCTGGTCCTACACCGCGCCGGTGCTGAGCCTCGCGCGCGGCCCGTCGACCGATCCGCGCCTGCGCGCGGTGGGCGGCGGCGCCTACTTCTCGCCCGCGCTCGAGGTGGTCGGCGACCTGGGCACGATCCTCGAGGACCTGGCCCCCCGGATCATGCGGCGGGACGTCAAGGCGGACTGGGACGTGGCCGAGGTGGACCGCATCCGCCGTGAGCGCGCGGCGGCCCTGGAGGTGCCGGTGCCCGGGCTGGCCCCGCACCGGGTGGCCCAGATCGCGCGCGAGCTGACCGCGGCGGGCAGCATCGCCACCGTGGACGCGGGCGCCCACATGTTCCAGACCACGGCCTACTGGCACGCGCTCGAGCCCGGGGAGCTGCTGATCTCGAACGGGCTCGCCACCATGGGCTTCGCGCTGCCCGCGGCCATCGCGGCGCAGCTCGTCCATCCCGACCGACGTGTGATCTGCTTCACCGGCGACGGCGGCCTCATGATGGTGGCCTCCGAGCTCGAGACGGTGGCGCGCCTGCGCCTGCCGATCGTGATCGTGGTCTTCAACGACGCCGCGCTGTCGCTGATCGAGGTGAAGCAGGCGCAGAAGGGGTTCGCGGGCGTCTCCATGCGCTACGCGGGGCCCGATCTCCTCGCCCTCGGGCGCGCCTTCGGCCTCCGCGCGCTGGCCGCCACCGACGAGGCGACGCTGAGGAGTGCGTTGATCGCCGCCCAGACTGCGCCCGGCCCCACGCTCATCGACGCGCGCATCGATCCCTCCGGTTACCGCCGAATGCTGGAAATCGTCCGCGGCGCCCCGAAGTAAGCCGGTATACTCCGAGCCATGGGATACCTCTCCGCGAAGGACGAGGCGGCGGTCCGGACCGAGTTCGAGCGCATCGGCGGGCCGGTGAAGCTCACCGTGTTCGCCTCCGAGCTGGGCGGCGAGCACAATGCACAGACCGTGGCCCTGATCCGCGAGGTGGCGGCGCTGTCCGACCAGCTCTCGGTGACCGTGCTGAACCCGCATATCGAGCGGGACCAGGCGGCGGCCTACGGGGTCAGCGAGTCACCGGTGGTCGTGGTGGAGGGAGCGCAGGACTACGGCATCCGCTTCCTCGGCATGCCGGGCGGCTACGAGTTCTCCAACCTGATCGACTCCATCATCGCGGTGTCCACCGGCGAGGCGGGGCTGAGCGACGAGACCAAGACCGCGCTGGCCGGGCTCACCGAGGACGTCACGATCAAGGTCTTCACGACCCCGACCTGACCCCATTGCCCCCGGGCCGTGCGCCTGGCGCAGCACATGGCGATCGCGTCCCCGAAGGTGCGGGCGGAGTGCATCGAGGCCACCGAGTTCCCCGAGCTGGCCCAGCGCTACCAGGTGATGGGCGTCCCCAAGATCGTCATCAACGACAAGGTCGGGTTCGAGGGCGCGATCCCGGAGCGCGACTTCCTGGGCGCGGTGCTCCAGGCGGTGGAGCGCAAGGCGGAGGCCTGAGCACCATGGAATCGGCGCTCATCGTCATCGGTGTCCTGATCGGCTGGGTCGCGCTCAACCGCTGGGTGCTGCCGCGCTTCGGCATCAGGACCTGAGCCTCGCCCGCCGGATGCTCCCGTGAGGAGCAAGAGGCCAAGCGCCGCGACCGCGGAGCGTAGCGCCGACCGGCTCTTCACCTACGGCACGCTGATGCGCGGCTTCCGTCTCCACCGGCTGCTCGCGGGGCGTGCCGAGTACCTCACGCGCGGGCAGGTACGGGCACGGATCATCGACCTCGGCTCCTATCCCGGCGCGCTGCCCGATACCGCCGCCACGCTCCACGGCGAGGTTTACCGTGTCGCCGATCCGGCGCTGTGGGCGGTGCTGGACTCGGCGGAGGGACCCCAGTATCATCGCCGGGAGGTCACCGTCCGGAGCGAGGACGGCCACGAGCTGGCCGCCTCCATCTACTGGTACATCGGGCCGCTCGATCGGGGCGTGCCCATTCCGGGTGGCGATTACCGGGCCCACGCGCCCGCGATGTCCATCTATCACCAGAGCCCGTAGGAGGCGCCCGATGCCGGTCGAGGCCGCGCAGCTCATCAAGGACGACCAGGATCACCTGATCCACCCGCTGCATCACCCGAGCGATCACCTCGAGCCGATGGTCTACGTGCGCGGCCGCGGCGCCGTGCTGACCGACGTGCAGGGCCGCGAGTACATCGACGGCCTCGCCGGTCTCTGGAACGTCAACGTGGGGCACGGGCGCGCCGAGCTGGCGGAGGCGGCGGCCGAGCAGATGCGCGAGCTGGCCTACTACTCCGCGTACTCCGGCTCGACCAATATCCCGGCCGTCCAGCTCGCCTCCAAGCTGATGACGATCGCGTATCCCAACATGCAGGGCGTGTTCTTCACCTCGGGCGGCGCCGAGTCCAACGAATCCGCGTTCAAGACCGCGCGCTTCTACTGGAAGACCAAGGGCAAGCCCGACAAGGTGAAGATCATCGCGCGCAGCCTCGCCTACCACGGCGTGACGCTGCAGGCGATGAGCGCGACGGGGATGGCGGCCTACTGGAAGATGTTCGAGCCGCGTGTCCCCGGCTTCGTGCACATCCCGACCTGCTATCCGTACCGGCAGGAGGGCGCCAAGCCGGGGGAGACCGCGGGCCAGACCGCGGCGCGGCTGCTCGAGGAAGCCATCCTGCGCGAGGGCCCGGACACGGTGGCCGCCTTCATCGCCGAGCCGATCCACGGCGGCGGCGGCGTGCTCTATCCCACCGACGACTACTTCCCGCTGGTGCGCCAGGTCTGCGACAAGCACAACGTGCTCTTCATCGCCGACGAGGTCATCACCGGCTTCTGCCGGACCGGCAAGTGGTTCGCGCTCGAGCACTGGAACGTGCTGCCCGACATCGTCTCCTTTGCGAAGGGCGTGTCGTCGGGCTATCTCCCGCTCGGCGGCATCATGGTCTCGAAGGCGATCAAGCAGGCGATGGACGAGGTGAAACCAGAAGACAAGTGGATGCACGCCTACACCTACTCGGGGCATCCGACCTGCTGCGCGGTGGGCCTCAAGAACCTCGAGATCATGGAGCGCGAGCGGCTCTGGGAGCGCGCGGCGGCCATGGGCACGCGCCTGCATCAGGGGCTCAAGCAGGCGCTCGGCGACCACAAGCACGTGGGCGACATCCGCGGCGGCAAGGGGCTGCTGGCCGCCGTCGAGCTGGTCGAGGATCGTGGGACCAAGGCGCCGTTCGGCGCCGACAAGAAGGTCGGCCCGCGGGTGCTGGCCGAGATGACCAAGCGAGGGGTGATCACGCGCGCCCGCCTCGAGCATATCTTCTTCGCCCCGCCGCTCGTGGTCACCGAGGAGCAGGTGGACCGCCTGATCTCGGTGACGCGCGACGCGATCAAAGCCGTCACCGGTAGCTAGAGAGCCTCTCCTCCTCTCCTCCCTCTCCCCTCAGGGGAGAGGGCAGGGTGAGGGGGCAGACGGCTATTTCCCGGGCACCACCCAGAGGTACAGGGTGTGGCTGCCCTCGTTGCTCGACACCTGCAGGGTCCGACTCGGCACCCAGTCCCCCATGTCGAAGCTGTGAGAGACGATTCTCGCCCCCGGACGGAGCTCGCTCAGCAGCTTGGGCCGTAGCCGGCGGTTGAGATCGGGGGAGAGATAGAGCGTCACGACGGTGGCCGGCGTCAGATCGGCCTCGAAGAGATCCTGCTGCCGGAAGCTCAGCCGGTCGGCCAGCCCGAGCCGTTGCGCGCGCTCGGTGCTCTGGGCGACCAGCGCGGGGTCGATCTCCAGGCCCACGCCGCGCGCCCCCCGATCCCGCGCGGCCGCGATCAGGATGCGGCCATCGCCCGAGCCCAGGTCATAGATGACGTCGCCGGCAGTTACATTGGCGAGCCTCAGCATCTCGTTGACCACCACGAGCGGCGTCCGGACGTCCGGCACCTGCTGGCCGGGAACCCGCACGCAGGCCGTCGCGGTCAGAACGAGCACCGCCGCGAGAACGCTCAGCCCCTTCACGGGGGAGATTCTACTGCACTTGCCTGGTAGCTCGTCTTGTGTTTAGTATTCAGCTATGGACCGACGGCAACGGCTGGCAATCCTGGCGGAGGCGGCCTCGGACGACAGGGAGACCGGCTTGCCCGGGCGCCCCCGGCTCAACGAGGGCCCGGTCGGGATCCGTCCGGTCCGGCTCCCGGGCGGCGGCACCACGACGCTGATGCGGGTGATGCAGACCAATGCCTGCTCGCTCTCCTGCGGCTATTGCCCGACCTTTTGCGGCGGGCGCGTGAAGCGGACGGCCCTGTCACCCGAAGAAGTCGCCCGCACCTTCATGGAGTCGCATCGCGCGGGCGTGGCACAGGGCCTGTTCCTGACCTCGGGCGTGCCGGGCCGCGCGCCCCGCGCGGTGGACCGGATGCTGGCCGCCATCGAGATCCTGAGACGACGCGAAGGCTTCGCCGGCTATGTGCACATCAAGCTGCTGCCCGGCGCGGAGCGGGAGCAGGTGGTCCAGGCCACACGTCTGGCCACCCGCGTGTCGCTGAACCTGGAAGGGCCGAACGACACGGTCGTCCGTGGCCTGGCGCGGGAGAAGGACTACTCGGGCGACCTCCTCCCGAACCTGATGCTGGCCGGTCGTCTCTCGCGCGAGGCGCGGCTCGAGGGCCGCGTGGGCATCGCGGCGGCCGGCACCACCACGCAGTTCGTGGTGGGGGCCCAGGGCGAGAAGGACCGCGAGATCCTCGGCGTGGTGGGCGGCCTCGAGCAGGGCGGGCTCCTCCACCATGCTCACTTCAGCGCCTTCCAGCCGGTGGCCGGGACGCCGATGGAGGGCCTCCCGCCCACCCCCGCCGCGCGCGAGTGGCGGCTGTACCAGGCCGAGCACCTGCTCCGGCAGTACGGCTTCCGGGTGGAGGAGCTCGTGTTCGGGAGCGACGGCAACCTCGCGCTCGACCACGATCCGAAGACGGCCTGGGCGCTGGCCCACGTCGAGCGGTTCCCGGTGGCGCTGGAGCGCGCGCCCTACGAGCTCCTGCTGCGCGTACCCGGGATCGGCCCGGCGGCGGCGCGCCGGCTCGTCACCGAGCGGCGGCGCACGGTGCCACGCGACGCGCAGGACCTCCGCCGCCTCGGCGTGGACGCGGCGCGCGCGGGCTTCTTCCTGACCTTGCGAGGTCGCCGGCTTCGGGCTGGGTTGCCCGCCGAGCAGCTCCGCCTCTTCCCGCCCGGCGAGCACCTGACGCAGGGGCCCTGGAAGACCGCCGTGCCTCCCTGCGCCTATCGCTGACTGGCACACCGTAACCGCACATAGTCCTTCGTGCCGCTGATCTCAAGGCGGGCAGCGAGGCAACCAGGAGATGGAGCAACGAGGGCTGGGCACAGTTTGCGAACTGCATGACTCCGCGCGGCTACGCCGTCTCGGTCTACTGAGGCGCAAACTGGGGACGGGCGTACAATAGCGCCCGATGACCTCCAAGCTCGAAGAGGCGCAGGCGCCGGCCGACCGGGCGCGGGCGGTCCTGATCTACGACGGCACCTGCGGCCTCTGCCGCGGCGGGGTGTCCTGGCTCTCGCGGCGCGCGGTGAGCGGGCATTTCGAGTTCCTGCCCTGCCAGGCGGCCGAGCGGCGCGCCCGCTACCCGTGGATGGACGAGCGCACGTGTCTGCAGGCCATGCAGCTCATCCTGCCGGACGGCCGCGTCCTCGCGGGGGACGCCGCGATCCCCGAGATCCTCCGCCGGCTGCGCGGCTGGCGCTGGCTGGTGCAGGCCTTCCGGCTGCCCGGCATGGAGCTGCTCGCCCCCCGTCTCTACGCCTGGGTGGCGCGCCACCGCTACCAGATCTCCTGCATGCTCGGCCGCCCGCGTGGCTGACCCGCGCGGGCGCGTCGCGCTCGTCACGGGGGCATCGTCGGGCATCGGGGCAGCCACCGCGCGCGCCTTCGCGGGGGCCGGGCTGCGCGTGGCGCTGTGCGCGCGCCGCAAGGATCGACTGGAGCAGCTTGCGGCCGAGCTGACCACGCAGGGCGCCGAGGCCACCGTGCACGCGGTGGACGTGACGGATACCCTCGCGGTGCGGGCCATGGTGGACGAGGTGGCCGCGCGCTGGGGGCGGCTCGACGTGCTGGTCAACAACGCGGGGCGGGGCTTCGCCGCCACGCTCGAGCAGACCACCGCCGAGGAGCTGCGCGCCCTGATGGAGCTGAACGTGGTGGCCGTGCTGGGCGCCACCCAGGCGGCCCTTCCCATCATGCGGCGGCAGGGAAGCGGGCACATCATCAACGTCTCGTCCGTCGTGGGGCGTCGCGCGGTGCCCTACCGCGCCGCCTACAGCGCCACCAAGTTCGCGCTGGGTGCGCTCAGCGAGGCGCTCCGGGTGGAGCTGACCGGGACCGGGATCGCGGTGACGCTCGTGTACCCGATCCGCACCGCCGAGACGGAATTCCACGAGGCCGAGGTCCAGAAGGTGCCGTGGCGGCCCATGGGCCCGGTGCAGTCGGGCGAGCGGGTGGCCCGGGCGATCCTGTCCTGCGTGCGGCGGCCGCGCCCGGAGGTCTATCCGTACTGGCCGGTGCGGATCCTGGCGGTGATGAGCGTCATCGCGCCGGGGCTCGTGGACCGCGGCATGCGGCGGGTACTCCGCTAGACCCGGCCCGCGCCCTGGAGCGCGAATGCCTCCTCGACCGCGGCGATGCACTCGTCCAGGGTCAGCAGAGCCGCCACGTCCCCGCGGGTGAGGACGAGGGTCATCGCGTCTCCAGGTGGCGGATGGTCGCGTAGAGCATCAGGTCGTAGACGATCTTGAGCCCGCCCCCCAGGAAGAACGGTGCGGCGAGCGACCCGCTTGCGATCACCCAGCCACTGAGCGCGGGGCTGATCGACTGGGCGAGGGTCCGGCTCACGTTGGTCAGGCTGGCCGCGCCCTCGCGCTCGTGATCTTGCACGGCCAGCATCAGAAAGGTCTGCCGCGTGGGGACGTCCATCTGGGAGAGCAGGTGCCGGGCCAGCAACAGGGTCACCGCCAGCCCGGCGGATGGCGCCAGCGCGACCCCGATCAGCAGCACGTTCGAGATGAGGTGGGAGAAGACCATGGTGTTGACGAGGCCCAGGCGGGGCGCGAGGCGCGCGGCCAGGAGCAGGGAGAGGCCCGAGAGAATCTGGGCACCGAAGAAGGTCCAGCCCAAGGCGGCCAGGTCCATCTCGAAGCGGGTGTAGAGCCAGTAGGCGATGAGGCTCTGGAGCACGAAGCCGCCCGCGAGCGAGTCCAGAGCGAAGAGCGCGGCCAGGCGGTGGATGAGCGGGCGCGACGGCATCGGGGCCGCGTGGCGGGTGACGGCTGACCGGCCGGGGTCGGGCCGCATCAGCGCATAGGCGCCCATCTGAACGAGCCCGCCGAGGAGAAAGACGGAGAACAGCAGGCGGGGCGAGGGGCCCGCGTATCCGACCGCCGCGGCGCCGAGCGCGGAGGCGGCGTAGCCGGCCAGGTTGTAGAAGCTGAGCGCGGTGGTCAGGCGCTCGCGCGGGGTGGCGCGTGTCACCGCGACCTGCTCGAGCGTCAGGAACGGGCCGGTCTCACCGGTGCCGACCGCCAGGTTGCCAACCATGGCGGCGGCCACGATCAGCCAGGGCTGCTCGGTCGCGAGGAAGACCAGGGCGGAGACCACGATGAGGCCGGCCTGGGCGACCAGAGCGGCCCGCGCCCCGTAGCGCTCGGCGGGACGGCGGATCGCGAAGGTCATGGCCGCGCTCGCGAGCAGCGTGAGGGTCACCGCCACCCCGATCTGCTGGGCGTCCATGCCCCGCTCGGCCAGGTAGACGGGGAAGAGGACGCCGAGGAAGCCGTAGCAGAACGTGCGCGTCGCCTTGGCGACGAGGACGAGGCGTCCCTCTCGGCTCACGCGTGGCCGGTCCGGCAGTAGGCGTAGAGCGCGTCGTACACCGGGAACTGCAGCGCCATGTGCCCTCGGCGAGATCGTGCGCGGCGCCGATACCGAGGCTCGACGCCGGGCACGTCGAAGGGCAGGGCGCCTTCGCGGCGCGCGGTGTCCATGACCTGGTCCTCCGGCACGAACAGGAACTCCGCGTCCGGGTCGATGAAGCGCTGGATGAGCCAGGGGCAGGCGATGCGGTCCACCCGCGCCTTGCGCCGCGTCACCCACTTCATCGCCGGGCCCCCTGGGCCGCGCACTCGTCGAGCAGCCGGTCGAGATGGCGCCGGATCGCGGCGCGGGCGAGCGGCAGGTTCTCGCTCACCGCGGGCACGTCGTCCCAGCGCTCGACCGATGCCGCCGCCGGCATCGCCTCGCCGAGCTCGCAACCGAACGTGACGACGCGATCGGCCCGCGCGGTGTCCGCCGCGGTGACCCGCCGCGGCCGCTGCTGGCCCAGGTCGAGCCCTTCCGCCCGCAGCGCGGCCACGACGCCGGGGGCGATCTCGGGATCCGGCTCGGTGCCGGCCGAATCGGCGGTGATGTCGAGACCGCGCTGGGCCGCCAGGCGCCCGAAATCGGCGGCGGCGAGGACGCTCTTGGCCGCGCCGTGCAGACAGACGAAGAGAACAGACCGTGATGTGCTCATAGGGCTCCCCGCATCCAGAAGATGATCAGGCCGGTTACGCCCGCCGCCGCGATCAGGATCGGCTCGGGCACCTTCAGGCGCCAGAGCAGGCCGAACGCGGCCAGCCCGATCAGGGCGGTGGGCAGGTCGAAGATGGCGCGGCGGCCAAGGACGACGCAGGCGCCCGCGATGGCGCCCGCCGCGGCGGCGGTGACGCCGTTGACGAAGGCCTTCACCTGCGGGTTCTCGCCGAAGCGGTCGAACCAGCGGTACGGAATCACGACGAAGAGGTAGGTGGGCAGGAAGACCCCGATGGCCGCCGCGGTGCCGCCCGCCAGGCCCGCGACGAGATAGCCGATGAAGGCCACCGTGATCACCACCGGCCCCGGCGTCAGCATGGCCACCGCGACCGCGTCGAGGAACTGCTGGTCGGTGAGCCACCGGTACTCCTGCACGACGCCGCCGTAGAGGAAGGGCACGATGGCGAGCCCGCTGCCGAACACGAAGGCGCCCGCCTTCGTGAAGAACCAGAGGATCTGGGCCAGCACGCCGGGCGTCGCGGTGGCGGTCAGGCCGGTCATCAGGAGCAGGGGCCAGCCCACCGCGGGCAGGCGCTTGCTCGAGCCGGCCCAGGCCACCAGGCGGCGGGGTGGGGCCTGCACCAGCAGCACCACGACACCGCACAGAATGAACAGGCTGCCGATCTCGGTCTCGGTCCACGCGGTGACGAGGCCCATCGCGGCGGCGATCGTCCACAGCAGCCGATCGGCCCCCAGAGACAGGCGCATGAGCTTCCAGGCCGAGCGCACGATGATGCCGATGACGGCCGCGCCCACCCCGTAGAATGCCGCCTGCATCCACCCGAGGCCGCCGTAGGCGACGTAGAGCGCGCCCAGGCCCAGGGTCATCAGGAACGAGGGGAGGATGAACGCGAGCCCGATCACGGTGGCGCCGGCGACCCCTCCGTGGACGTAGCCCAGGCACATGGCGAGCTGGGCAGCGAGGGGCCCGGGGGCGAGCTGCGAGAGGGTCAGGCCCTTCAAGTAGTCCTGCTTGCTGAACCACGACCGGCGCTCGACGAGGTCGCGCTGCATGTAGCCGATGAGCGCCACCGGCCCGCCGAAGCCGAGGCTGCCCAGGTAGAGAAAGTAGCGAACGAGTCCCCAGGTCGTGCGCGGCTCGATCATCCGCGTTCTCCGACGGTGGCGTAGAGGCCATCGAACAGGGTCATCCCCTGCGCCAGCGCCTCGTGGTCGTCCTTGATCGCGCTCAGCAGCGCGCGCAGGGCGAGATCGATCCCGCGGGCCTCGTCGCGCGCGAACTTCTGGTCCTTGATGTCGGCCTCGTGGACGATCTCGGCCAGGATGGCCAGCTTGCGGTCGCGGAGCCCGGTGCGGCGCAGGAGGGTCTCGAACGTGCAGTCCTCGCCGTGATGCCCGAAGTCCACGCCGGCCATGTCGAACGGGATCGCGTCGCCGGGAATCTGATCGGGCGACGCGAACACGAGCTCGGCCTCCGGATCCACGAAGCGCTTGATGAGCCACGCCGAGGCGATGCGGTCCACGTGGGGGCGGGGGCGCGTGACCCAGCGCCGGCCCTTGAGCGTGGCGAGATCGAGGGGCGGGGCCGCCCCGGCCGGTCGCGCCCGACCCGAGGCTGTCCGCTCCTCGACTGCTTCCCGCGCCCGCTCGGCCTCCCGGCGCCCGGGCGCCTCGAAGAAGTCGATCTCGGAGATCCGGCCCATCTCGCGCGCGAGCCGGGCCAGCTCCTCCGTGAGCCGCGGCCGGCGGCCCTTGAGCAGCTTGCGGTACCGCTCGGCGAGGGACGCGTAGTCCTGGTTGCGCGCCTCCTGAAACAGGCGCACCACGTCCGGCTGCTGCATGTTCTCGATGCGGTCCACGCGGAGCAGAGTGGCCTCACCCCCGTCGCGCTGGATCTCCTGGGCGAGCCACTGGAACTGCTCGTAGCGGTCTGGCGAATCGGGCAGGAGATAGGCCGAGCTCCGGAGCGGCACCGCGCCGAGGCCCCGAAGCCTCCGCCAGGCGCGCACGCGCAGGCTCGACGGCCGTGGGGGGAGGCTCAGCAACAGGAGTAGCCAGCCATGCAACATATGTTGCAAGCCTACGTCTCCTGTTTCACGGCGTCAAGCGGAACGTGGATAGAGCGCTTGACAGGGTAACTCCTCATCTGTTTAGTATATGAGTCCCACAGGAGGTGCTGAGATGAATGGCTTGGAGAGGCTGCTGCAGGACGAGCTGAACCGCCTGGTTGACCGCATCGCCGCGCGCGCGGGGGACGACGCCGCGGCCGGTCTCAAGTCCGATCTGAGGGCCCACATCGAGCGCTGCGAGGACCGGCTGACCGCTCTCCGGGCGGCGCTGCTGGATGGCTACGCCGAGTGGACCCGCGCCCTCGATGAGTGCGAGGACCTCTGGGCCGTGGCCGGGCTCCGCAAGGACAGCGCGGAAGCGCCGGCCCGGATCAGCCGAAAAGCCGCTTGAGCCACCCGGGCCCGCCGGGGTCGGCCAGCCGCTGCTCCGCGTACTGGCGCTGATAGCGCTCGAAGCGCTGCCAGTAGTCGGGGAGCCGCCGGGCCAGCCATACCTGGCCGGCGAGCAGGCGCGCGGGCTCGTCGCCCGCGGCGGCCTCGGCCTCGTCGAAGTGCGGGCGCAGGTCCGGCGGCAGCTCGGCCACGTAGACGTCCCGCAGCCACGCGAGTAGGGCGCGCGAGCCGGCCTCGAACTCGGCGCGATCGGCGGTGCTGGTGCTCTCGGGCGCGGGGCGTCCCGTGGCCGCGCGCAGATCCACCATGAGCTTGAGCGCGGCCATCTCCACGGCTTCCTCGATGCGCTCGCGGAGCTGCGCCTGGATGCGCTCCATCAGCCCGCGCGCATCGCCGTGCTGGTGCGGGAAGGCGCCGCGCAGCGGCCACTCGCTCATGGCGCGGCGAACATGCGCTTGAGGCCGGCCGCGAGGGGCTCGGGCTGGAGGCCCAGCTCGGCGAAGAAGCGCGAGGGGTCGGTCACGCTCTCCTCTTCCAGCATGATGAGCTGGTCGGTCGAGAGCGGATAGAACGGCAGCCAGTCGAGCGCGCGGGTCATCGCCCGCACGGGAGCCAACGGCACGTGCAGCTTGCGTACGCGCGGGCGTGCGAGTGCGCGGCCGATCTCGTCGAGCAGGTCGACGAAGGCGTAGGGCGTCGGGCCGGCGACCTCGTACGTCTGACGCACGCTCTCGGGCGTGCGCAGCGCGCGGCCGAAGCCCTCCGCGACCTGCTCCACCGGGATCGGCTGGAGCCGGTAGCGGCCGTCGCCCAGCACCGGCATCACGGGCAGCCGCTTCACGGCGCGTCCCAGGACGGACATGAAGGCGTCGCCGCGCCCGAAGATGATGGACGGCCGAAAGATGGTCCACTCGAGATCGCTCGCGCGCACCGCCTCCTCCGCCTCCCACTTCGTCTGGTGATACCGCGCGCGAGCTCCGGGCCGCGCGCCCAGCGCGCTCATCTGGGCAAAGCGCTTGATGCCGGCCGCGCGCGCGAGCGCGAGCATGTTCCGGGTGGCCTGGGTGTGCAGACGGTCGAAGGTGACGCCGCGCCCGCGCTGCTCGCGGATGATGCCGACCAGATGCACGAGCGCGCTGCAGCCCTCCACGCTCGCCGCGAGGCCGTCGGGCTGCAGGACGTCGCCGGGGACGCGGTCGATGGACTCGAAGCCCTTGAGGTCGTGCTCGGAGCCCGGTCGGACGAGGCAGCGGACGAGAAAACCCTGCGCAAGAAGTGCGCGGATGACCGCCTTGCCGACGAAGCCGGTGCCGCCGGTCACGAACACGCGCTGCGCCACGGGCGAATCGTAGCACGGGGCCGGGCCGCCGCGATTTTCGCGCGGCCGCGTGCGCGCGAGCCCGTATCATGGGGCCATGCGGCTTCGCCCGGCCGTGCTCCTCCTTGTCCTTCTCCTGATGATGCTGGTCGCCTCCACGCCTTCCCCGGTGCCGGCCCAGACGGTCACCTGGCAGCTCGCGGTCGACGAAGCGGTGCGGGACGCGGTGGCCTCGTCCGAGATTCCGGGCGGGGTGCTGGTCGTCGGCCAGGGAGACCAGATCCTCCACCGGAAGGTGCTGGGCTGGCGCGCCACCGTTCCGAATCCCGAGCTCATGACCGCGGACACCATCTTCGACATCGCCTCCCTCACGAAGGTGATCGCCACCACGCCCTCCGTCCTGCGGCTCTGGGAGATGGGCAAGCTCGACCTGAACGCGCCGCTCGGCCAGTACCTCAAGGAGTTCAACACTCCCGCCTTCCAGGACGTGACGGTGATGCGCCTGCTCACGCACTCGGCGGGCATGAACGATCTGCCCTCGCGCGAGGCGATGGCCAAGGGCTTCCCGGAGGCGGCGCGGCTGCAGGCCCGGGCCGGCCTCGCGGTCGCCCCGGGCGCCACGTTCCTCTACAGCGACACCGGCTTCATCCTCCTCGGCGAGCTGGTCCGGCGCGTGAGCGGCGAGCCGCTCGACACGTTCGCGCGGAAGCAGTTCTTCGCCCCGCTCGGCATGCGCGACACCGCGTTCGCGCCGCCCGCCGCGTGGCGCAAGCGCATCGCGCCCACCGAGGCGGTGAACAACCAGGGCCCGCTGCGCGGGGTGGTGCACGACGGCAACGCGCGGATGCTGCACGGCATCGCGGGGCATGCCGGCGTCTTCTCGACCGCGAGCGACCTGAGCCGGTTCTGCCGCATGCTCTTGGCGGGCGGCCAGCTCGGAGGCCGGCGCTACCTGAAGGAGGCCACCGTGCGGGCCATGTTCGCGCCGCACGTGGTCGGCGAGGCCACGCGCGGCCTCGGCTGGGACATCTCGTCGCCCTACTCGCGCACCCTCGGCGCCTACTTCCCGATGGGCTCGGTGGGCCACACCGGCTTCACCGGCACCGCCATCTGGATGGATCCGGCGACCAACGTGTACATGATCCTGCTCACCAACCGGGTGCATCCCTACGGCAAGGGCGACGTGGCCGAGCTGCGTCGGCGGATCAGCGCCGCGGTCGGCACGCGCTTCGCGACCCGGGAGGACCCCACGGTCGGGACCGCCTCGAGCCGGACCGAAGCGACCAGCCCGGCGGCGGACGCGGCGCCGCTCTTGCCCGAGGGGTCCACCTTGACCGGGCTCGATCGACTCGTGGCCGAGGACTTCGCGCCGCTGGCCGGGCGCACGGTCGGCCTCATCACCAACCAGACCGGCATCGACTCCCAGGGCCGCCGCGCGGTGGATCTGCTGGCCGCGGCCCCGCAGGTGAAGCTCCGCGCGCTCTTCTCGCCGGAGCACGGGATCACCGGGCTCGTGGACGCCAACGTGCCCCACAGCCGCGACGCGGCCACCGGCCTGGCGATCTGGAGCCTCTACGGCCCGGGGCGCCGCCCGTCACCCGAGCAGCTCAGCGGCATCGACACCCTGGTCTTCGACATCCAGGACGTCGGCGTGCGCTACTACACGTACCTGACCACGCTGGTGTACGCGCTGGAAGAGGGCGGGCGCCGCGGGATCCAGGTCATGGTGCTGGACCGGCCGAACCCCATCACGGGCAGCGTGGTGGAAGGCCCGCTGATGGATCCCGACATGCGCTCGTTCACGGCGCCCCACACCATCCCGGTGCGCACCGGCATGACCATGGGGGAGTTCGCCCAGATGGTGGTGGCGGAGCGGAAGCTGCCGGTCAAGCTCACCGTGATCCCGCTGGAGAACTGGCAGCGCACGCAGTGGTTCGACGAGACCGGCCTCACGTGGGTGAACCCCTCGCCCAATATCCGGAACCAGACGCAGGCGCTACTCTACTCGGGCGTCGGCCTGCTCGAGGCGACCAACCTCTCGGTCGGGCGTGGCACCGAGATGCCGTTCGAGGTGATCGGCGCGCCCTGGATCACGGATCCCCAGGTGCTGGCCGACGCGATGAACGCGCGCGGTCTGGCCGGGGTGCAGTTCCATCCGGTGTTCTTCACGCCCACCTCGAGCGTCCACGCGGGGCGGCAGGTCGGCGGCGTGCGGCTCGAGGTGACGGACCGCGACGCGCTCCGAGCGGTGCCGGTGGGGCTCGCGCTGGGCCGCGAGCTGATGGAGCGCTACCCCGGGAACTTCCGGCCGGCGGCCATCCAGAACCTGCTGGTGAACCGGTCCACGATGTGGTCCATGCTGCGGGGCGACCCGTTCGCGCGCATCCTCGCCTGGGCCGACTACGCGCGCAACGCGTTCCTGCAGCGCCGCGCGCCCTACCTGCTCTACAAGTAGCGCCGGGCGGCTACCGCCGCTCGATCACGCGGGCGGTGCGTACCGCGCCCAGCTTGCCGGTGCTGCCGCTCGCCACCGTGATGGTCGTGGCGTCCCCGTCGCTCACGTAGCGCTCGCCCGGGTTGCGATCGAAGTAGGTGAGCCAGTAGTCGAGGTCGCGCTCGACCGCCTGGATGCGGGGCAGGTGGCTGACGTCGAAGTTCCGGGCGTGCGGGGACGGGGCCGCGCCGCCCGCCACCATCAGGATGGCGTCGTGCTTGTACGTCATCCCCTTGGCCTCGCCCGACACCGCCCAGCCGAGCTCCTTGGGGTAGCTGCCCATGGGGAGCGCGAGGGTGCGGAAGCGGTAGCCGGGCACGTGGCGCTGCACCCACTCCTGCGCGCCCGCGAGCTGCTCGCGCACGACCGCCTCGGAGTAGCGGCCGAGCTCCGCGTGCCAGAGGGAGTGATTGCCGATCTCGTAGCCCTGGCTGGCCAGGTACTGCAGCTTGCGGGTGGCCAGGTCGGGCTGGTTGAAGAGCCGGTTGGGCGGGTTGGCGCCCGGCAGCACGTAGAACGTGGCCGCGCGGCCGAAGCCCGGATGCTCGCGCGCGAACGCTTCCAGGATCCCGATCCCGCACTCGGGATCGATGACCCAGTCGCTGCCGCGCTGGAGATAGCGGAACTGCCCCGGCGAGGAATCGTCGAAGGTCAGGATGAGCGGCGTGGTGCCCGCGGGCAGCGCGATCTTGCCGTCGACGTAGTCGTTGAGCGCCACCAGCCGATAGCCGCGATCCCAGAGGCGCTGCAGGTCGCGCCGGAAGTTCTCCGGCGTGCGGGTCCAGCGGGCTTCGGGCGTGTCGATCTTGTGGTACTCGAGGATCATCACGCGGCCCAGCTCATTGGCCTCCCGCGTGGGGGCCTGGGCACCGGCCAGGACGGCGACACCCAGGGTGACGGCGAGCAGAACCGCCGAGATTGCGGCGCGCATGGCTACTGGGACGACTTGGAGATGACGGAGGTCTTGGGACGGAGCGCGGCGCCCGTGTAATCGTTCTTCGGGTTCCACAGCATCCAGCCGGAGCCGCCGCCGTCGTCGCTGCCACGGATCTGCGCGCGCACCTCGCCGGGGCCGAAGATCCGCTTGTCGAAGGCGTAGTCCTTGAAGTCCTGCAGCCACGGCCGCACCTGGGCGCCCGGGTTCTGGGAACGCTGGCGGGTCAGCCGGACGCTCTCCTTGACGATCTCGTAAGGGTTCACCATCGGGTTCCGGACGCCCGGGATGCCGAGGTGATAGCCCGAGGGGTAGACCATCGGGCAGAGATAGTCGAGGCTCACCGAGATCTCCTCGATGCGCTGCCCGATGTCGGTGTCGTTCGCGTTGAAGGCGGTGTAGCCGAAGATGTCCGCGCCCAGGAACACGCCGGTCGGCCCCAGCTCGCGCCGGGCCTTGGCCAGGAACGCCGCGATGGCGGGCAGCCGCGTGGCCGCCGAGTTCGGCTGGGAGTAGCGCGCGGCGGCCAGCTTGCCATCGGTGGGGAAGCGCACGTAGTCGAACTGGATCTCGTCGAAGCCCTTGAGCGCCGCTTCCTTCGCCACCGCGATGATGTAGTCCCAGTTCTCCTCGCGGAACGGATCCACCCACGCCAGGTTCTCGCGGTCGATCCACGGCTTGCCGGTGCGGGTGTCGATGACGGCGAGGTCGGGACGGGTCGTGGCGCGCACGTTGTCCTTGAAGGCCACGATCCGGGCGATGGTGTAGATGCCCCGCGCCTTCCAGGCGGCCAGCTGGTCGTCGAAGTCCTTGATGATGACCGGCCCCTGCGCGCCCGCGTCGAGCGCGGCCTGGACCGAGGTGCGGTACGGGATCAGGCCGCGATCGCCCTTGATGTCGATGACCACCGCGTTGAGCTCGGTTCGCTCCACGAGCTCGAGCACGCGCTGACGGATGGTGCGGTCGGCGACACCGTAGTAGGTGAGGTAGGCGGCGCGGACCGGATGCGGCGCGAGCTTGACCGTGACGTCCGTGGCCTCACCGCCGGTCAGCTTCTTGCGCTCGTAGCCCGGCGCCTTCACCCAGACCGTGGCGCCCGGCTCCACCGGTCCGGTGGCGAAGCGGCCCTCGGCATTGGTCACGAGCTCCGTGGGGCCCGACCAGATGGAGGCCCCGCGCAGCGGAGAGCCCGTGGCGGCGTCCAGCACGCGGCCGGCGATGGCGCGCGCCTCGCCCCGGCGCACGGCCTGCGCGGCGGGCGCCGGAGTCTGCGGCGCCGGCGTCGGCGGGGTCACGGCCTCGGGCGTCGTGGAAGGTTCTGTGGCCGGCCGTTCCGGAGATGGGAAGTCGTGCTGGCTCGCGTCCCACGATAGTGCGGCCGCGAAGCGCGTCGTCGGGAAGAGCGTCGAGGGGAACAGGATCATGGCCTCGACGAAGGCCGCCAGCAGCGTCAGGACGACGAGCGAGGTCCAGGACAGCGAGCGGGGAGAGGCGCCATGGTCCATTGTTCGGTCTCAGATTATTCCGGTAAGGGGTTCGGGCATCCAGGCGAATTGTGAATGCGCACGCGAGTTATGAGCAACCCGCTTGCCATTCCCCCGTCCCGGCAAGTGACTGAAAACGTGGTCGCCCTCCATCCGGCCTCCGTCGGCCGGCGTCCACCTGGTGACAAAGTCCGCCAGGTGACGACGCGGAATGGTCACAACCGTAAGGGCCTCGGTACAATGCGGCGCATGACCGATCCCATCCACTTCGCCTGTGAGACCGCTCGGACCCGCGCCCTCAAGGTGGGCGGGCTGACCCTGAACGCCCTGGAGTGGGGCGAGCCCGGCCGCCCGGCCCTGTGCTTCCTGCACGGGGGCTCGGCCCACGCCCACTGGTTCGACGGGGTCGTCGCCACCTTCGCCGGCCGCTACCACGTGCTCTCGCTCGACCAGCGGGGCCACGGGGCCAGCGAGTGGGCGCCGGAGCCCGCCTACGCCACCGAGGACTTCGCGGGCGATCTGCTCGGTCTGGCGGACGCCATGGGCTGGGCGCGGATGACCGTGATCGGGCACTCGATGGGCGGTCACAACGCCATGGGCTTCGCCGCCTGGCATCCGGATCGGGTCGAGCGGCTGGTCGTGGTCGACAGCCGCCCCTCGATCCCCGCCGAGCGACTCCAGAACATGCACCGCCGGGGCGATCGCGGGCCCATGCGCCACGAGACGCTCGACTCCGCGCTCAAGAGCTTCCGCTTGCTGCCGCGCGAGACGGTGGCCGACCCGAGGCTGCTGGAGCACCTGGCCCGCCAGGGGGTCACCGAGCGCGGCGGCCGCTTCCTCTACCGCTTCGACCCGGCGTGCAATGGCCGGCGCCGCCCCACCGACGGCTGGGCCCTGCTCGAGCGCATCACCGCGCCAACCCTGCTCGTGCGCGGCGAGCACTCGCCGATCCTGCCCCGCGAGATGGCGGCGGACATGCTCGCGCGCCTGCCGCAGGCCCGCCTGATGGAGATTGCCGGCACGTATCATCATCTGGTGCTCGATGCGCCACTGCCCTTCGCGAAGGTGTTGGATGCGTTCCTCGGTGAGGCCAACCTGCCCGCCTGAGCGGCTGGGGCCGCGAGTGTATCAGATCCGCTCGAGCCGGACCGCGCAGACCTTGTATTCGGGGATCTTGGTGGAGGGGTCGTAGGCCGAGTTGGTCAGGAAGTTGGCCGCCGAGTCGCCGAGCTTCACGAAGGGAACGAACACCGCGCCCGGCCGCACCGCCTCCGTCAGGCGGGCATAGGCGGTCAGCTCACCCCGCCGGGAGACCACGCGCAGGGCGGCCCCGTCGCCCACGCCCAGGCGGCGGGCGTCGCTCGGGTGCACCGCGACCTCGAGACGCGGGGCCAGCTCGAGCAGGCCCTGCACCCGGCGGGTCATGGTGCCGCCGTGCCAGTGGTAGAGCAGCCGGCCGGTATTGAGCAGGAAGGGATAGTCCGGATCCGGCAGCTCCGCGGCGGTGGCGGTCTGGGCCACCGGCACGAAGCGCCCCTTGCCGCGCGGGAAGGACTCGCCGTAGAGGTAGCGGGTGCCGGGGTGCTCGGGGCTCGGGCAGGGCCACTGCAGCCCGCCGCCTTCGAGCCGCGCGTAGGACATGCCGCGCACACTGGGCCAGAGGCTCGCCATCTCGTCGAAGATCTCGGACGGGTGCTGGTAGTCGAAGCCCGTCACGCGCGCCCCGAGGCGGCGCGCGGTGCGCTTGGCCAGCTCGCAGGTGATCCACCAGTCGGGGCGCGCCTGGCCCGGCGGCTCGATGGCCTGGCGGATGCGCTGCACGCGCCGCTCGGAGTTCGTGAAGGTCCCGTCCTTCTCGGCGAAGGCGGCGGCGGGCAGGAACACGTGGGCGTGCTCGGCGGTCTCGTGCATGAAGAGGTCCTGCACCACGAGGAAGTCGAGCTGCTGGATGGCCTTCTCGGCGTGGTGGAGGTCGGGCTCCGAGAGCAGCGGGTTCTCTCCGACCACGTACATCGCCCGCACCCGCCCGTCGAGGCAGCCCCCCACCATCTCGGTCACGACCAGGCCCTGCTCGCCGGGCGGCCGGACGCCCCAGGCCCGCTCGAAGCGGTCGAGGTCGCCCGGACCGTAGCCCGCGTAGCCGGGCAGGTTGGTCGGGATGCAGCCCGCGTCGCCGCAACCCTGCACGTTGTTCTGGCCGCGGAGCGGCGAGATGCCGGAGCCCGGGAAGCCCATCTGTCCGGCGGCCAGGGAGAGATTGAGCACCGCGTGGGCGTTGGCGGTGCCGTTGATGTGCTGGGTGATGCCCATGCCCCAGATCAGACACGAGCCCGAGAACGGCGGCCGCGCGTACCAGCGGGCGGCCTGCGCGATGTCCTCGCGCGCCACCCCGGTGACCGCCTCGGCGTACTCGAGCGTGTAGGGGGCGAGCGAGCGAACCCAGTCGTCGAAGCCCTCGGTGCGCGAGCGGATGAAGGCGAGGTCGGCGAGCCCCTCGTCCAGGATCACGCGCGCCATCGCGTTGAAGAGGGCCACGTCGGTGCCCGGCTGCTGGCGGATCCAGAGATCGGCCTGGTCGCAGAGCTCCACGCGCTTGGGGTTCACCACGATGAGGCGCGCCCCGCGCGCCACCGCGTGACGGAAGCGGATCGCGATGACCGGGTGGTTGGCGGAGGCGTCCGCGCCGACCACCAGGAGGCAGCCCGCCTCCTCGTAGTCCTGGTAGGAGTTCGAGGTGGCGCCCGAGCCCATCGAGACCAGCATGGCCTCCACCGAGGGCGAGTGGCAGAGCCGCGTGCAGTGGTCCACGTTGTTGGTGCCCATCACCACGCGGGTGAGCTTCTGGATGACGAAGCCGTCCTCGTTGGTGGCCTTGGCCGAGGCGAGCGCCCCGAAGTGGCCGTGGTTGCGGGCCAGCCCGTCGGCGGCGGCGTCGAGGGCCTCGTCCCAGCTCGCCTCGTGCCAGCGGCCGTCGCGCTTGATCAGCGGTGTGGTGATCCGGTCGGGCGAATGCACGAAGCCGGTCGCGAAGCGGCCCTTCACGCAGAGCGTGCCGCGGCTCGAGCGGTTGGCGGGCACGTCGTCGGCCATGATGGAGAGCCGCCCGTCGGCGCGCACCCGGAGCGTGATGCCGCAGCCCACGCCGCAGTAGGGGCACGTGGTCTCGACCTCGCGGACGATGGGCGACGGCTCTTCCTTGGGCCGGAGGGCGCCGGTGGGACACGTGGCCACACATTGCCCGCAGGACGTGCAGACGGAGGACGCCATGGTGCCGTCGCCGAAGACGCCGACGCGCGCGTCGTGACCGCGGCCGGCCAGCGAGATGGCGCCGATGTGCTGGACGTCGCCGCAGGCCACCGTGCAGCGGCCGCAGAGGATGCACGCCTCCCGGTCGAGCACGAAGAAGGACTTGGACGCGTCGGTCTCGAACTGGTGGTGCGCCGCGTGGCCGGGTCGCGGCAGATCGTGCCGGGCCGCGGCGGCGCCGAGCTGCCCGAACCCGTCGCGGGCCGCCGAGGGCGTGAGCATGGAGAGCGTCAGATCGAGCACCGCTCGGCGCGCGCGCGCCGCCTCGGGGTGGACCGTGCTGACGACCATCCCATCCCGCGCGGGCAGGTGACAGGCCGCCGGCACCCCGCGCTGGCCTTCGACGTGGACGAGACAGGTGCGACAGGCGCCGAGCGGCGCGCGGTCCGGATCCTTGCAGAGCTGGGGCAGCGAGATGCCGAGGCGATTCACGGCATCCAGCACCGTGGCGCCCTCGGGCACTTCGACTGGAGACTCGTCGACGGTGACGTGTACGGTGGTGGTCATCGGAACCCCATCAGTCCCGAATGCGAGCCTATTCTACACGCCGGCCTGTGCCGCCACCCCCGGGGTTTGTTACTCTACCGGGCATCATGGGTGTCTACGCCGAGCTGCGGGGCTTCGTCCTGACGCATCGCGAGTGCGGCGTGCTGCGCGGCGCCACCAAGCCGATCGACCGAGGGTTTCGTTTGGCGGTCATCTGCCCGTGCGGCGCGCGGTTCCTCCGGTCGGTGTACGCGGAGGACCCGGAGGCGGAGCGGCTCCAGGAGGCCCTGGCCGCCTTCCAGGACTGAGGGTCCGACCTACTCCCGGATCCAGGACTCGGCGAGGGGCACTTCCGCCGCCTGGGCGCCACGCCCGTCGGGCGCCGCGGCGGGATCGACCGCGGACGAGGGGGCGAGGCGGAGCAGGGGCTCGATCTCGGCGCGCCGGTAGAGCCGCTGGCGCTTGATGCCCTGGCGGTAGCTCTTCAGCATCCCGCGGCTCACGTAGGCATAGAGCGTCTCGCGCTTCACCCCGAGCAGGCCCGCCGCCTCGTCGCCCGTCAGATACTCGTCGCCGTCAATCACGATCATGACCCCATGCTAGCAGTCCCCCGGCCACCCGGTCCGCCATTGTCAGGCTCCGTCTGGTCTAATCAATCTAAATCAACTATAATCAACCAGGGAGGACAAGGCCATGGCGACGGCGTACAAGGACGGGCTCGAGGACATCATCGCGGCGCGGTCGGCGATCTGCCGGGTGGACGGGGAGGCCGGGCGCCTCTACTACCGCGGCTACGAGGTCGCGGACCTGGTCGGGGCGGCCAGCTTCGAGGACACCACGCGGCTGCTCTGGTTCGGGGAGCTGCCGTCGGCGGCCGAGCGCGCGGAGTTCGGCGCGCGGCTCGCGGAGACGCGGCCCCTGCCGCCGCCTGTCCTCGACCTGCTGCGCCGGCTGCCGCGGGCGTGCCACCCCCTGGACGCCCTGCGCACCGCGGTGTCGCTGGCCGCCGCCGCCGATCCGGACGTCCGCTCCGACGAGCCCGCCGCCAACCTGCGCAAGGCCTACCGGCTGATGAACCTGGTGCCGGCCACCGTCGCCGCCTGGCAGCGCATCCGCACCGGTCACGAGCCGGTGGCCGCGCGCCCCGACGGCTCCCACGCCGCGAACTTCCTCTACATGCTCGACGGCCGGGAGCCCTCCGCGGAGGTCGCGCGCGTGCTGGACGTGATCCTCACGCTGCACGCCGACCACGAGTTCAACGCCTCCACCTTCGCGGCGCGGGTGGCGGTGGCCACGGTGGCCGACCTGCACTCGGCGGTCGTGGCGGCCATCTCGACGCTCAAGGGGCCGCGGCACGGCGGCGCGAACGAGGACGTGCTGGCCATGCTCCTCGAGATTGCCGAGCCTTCGCTTGCCGAGGCCTTCGTGGAAGCGCGGATCGGCGCGCGCGCCGCGCTCTCCAAGCGGGATCGCGCCAATCCCAGGACGCGCATGCCCGGCTTCGGCCACCGCGTCTACAAGGTGGACGACGCGCGGGCGCGGGTGCTGCGGGGCATGGCCAAGTCCATGGCGGAAGCCACCGGGCGCGGCAAGCTCTTCGAGGTGGCGGAGCGGCTCTACGACGCGATGAAGGCGCGGACCAGCCTGCCCGTGAACGTGGACTTCTTCTCCGCGGTGGTCTACGACGCGCTCGGCATCCCGCCCGACTTCTGCACGTCCATCTTCGCGGTCGGCCGGGTGGCCGGTTGGTGCGCGCACATCATGGAGCAGTACGCCGACAACCGTCTGATCCGCCCGCGCGCGGACTACACCGGCCTCCCCGCCCGCGCCCTGCCGTAGGCGCCCCCTCACCCTGCCCTCTCCCCCTCCGGGGGCGAGGGGTCAAGTGACGCACCCTCTCCCCTCAGGGGAGAGGGCAGGGTGAGGGGTGGTGCTACAGTTCCCCGGGGAACTCGCTCAGCGCCGAGAGGATGGACAGCGGCGCGGCCTGACCGAGGCCGCAGAGCGACGCCACCCGCACCACGTCGGCCAGCTCGGCCACCGCCTGGCGGTCCACCGGCGCGCGGCCGCCGAGCATGTCGCGCAGCCGCGCGGTGCCCTCGCGGCACGGCGTGCACTTGCCGCAGGACTCGCGCGTGTTGAAGTCGAGGAGCACGCGCACCGCCTCGGCCACCCCAACCCCGGCGTGGAGGGCCGCGACACCCCCGGTGCCGGGATTCGGGTTGCCGCCGGGCACCAGCGGCTCGTCGAAGCGGCGCGGTGGCACGAGGATGCCCGAAGGCCCGCCGAGGGCCACCGCCGTCACCGCCCGCGCGTCCGGCGCGCCTCCGCCCATGCGCTCGAGCAGATCGCGTAGCGTCAGGCCGAGCTCGGCCTCGATCACGCCGGGGCGCGCGACGTGTCCGGAAAGGCCGAACACCTTGGTGCCGTGACCGCGGCCGAGCCCCGTCCACCACTCGGCGCCGTGGCCGAGGATCAACGGGACGGCAAACAGGGTTTCAACATTGTTGATGACGGTGGGCCGGCCGTAGACGCCCGACTCGGTCGGGAACGGCGGCTTCGGCCGCGGCATCGCGCGGCGGCCCTCGAGCGACTCCATCAGCGCCGTCTCCTCGCCCAGGACGAACCCGCCCGCCCCGCGTCGGATCTCGACCGCGACCGAGAGCTCGCTGCCGAGCACGCGCTCGCCCACGAAGCCCGCCGCGCGCGCCTGGTCCAGCGCGCGCTCGACGTGGCGCGCGGCCAGATGGGCCTCGCCGTGGATGTAGAGGATCACGCGCGAAGCGCCCGCCGCGTAGGCGGCCAGCAGCGCCCCTTCCAGGAGGCGGTGAGGATCGCCCTCGAGGAGGTGGCGGTCCTTGAAGATGCCGGGCTCGCCCTCCTCGCCGTTGACGATCAGGTACTTGATGGGGCCGGCCGCGCGGCGCGCGCCTTCCCACTTGAGCGCGGCCTGGAAGTAGGCGCCGCCGCGGCCCCGCAGCCCCGCGCGCTTGACGGTCTCGATGACGCGCTCGGGCTGCGCCTCGGTCAGCACGCGCTTGAGCGCCTCGTACGAGCCGCGACGGATCGCGTCGGCGATATCGCCGGGATCGGTGATGCCGCAGCGGCTCATCAGCTCGCGCCGCTGGCCGGTGAGGAACGCGGCGACGTCGGCGTGCTCGGGGGCTGTCCCTGCGCCCACCGTGGCCAGCAGCGCCGCGGCCTGGCCGGCGGTCACGCGCGGGATGACGCGCGGGGCCTCGTCGCCGCGCAGCACAGTGACCACCGGCGCCGCCCAGCACATGCCGTTGCAGCCGCCGGCGACGACGCGGGCGGCGACTTTGTGGCGCGCGATCTCGTCGCGCAGCGCGCGGAGCGTGTCGGCCGCGCCGACCGAGAGGCCGCAGGTGCCGGCGCCGACGACCAGGGTGAGCAGGTGCGTGCCCCTCACCCCGGCCCTCTCCCCAGAGGGGAGAGGGAGATGGGGCGCCCCGTCCCCGGGAGGGAGAGGAAGTTCTGGGGAACCCTCGCCCCCGGAGGGGGAGAGGGCAGGGTGAGGGGGCGCGGCGAGCAGGGCGTCTACCGCGCCCACTTCGACCCGCCCGCGATGCTCGCCCTCCACCTCCACCACCGGCGCCATCGCGCAGTCGAACGCGCAGTCGAGCCGCTCGAGCGTGACCGCGCCGTCGGGGGTCGTCGCGCCCGCCGCGATACCGAGGCGCCGCTCGCAGGCGGCCAGCACGTCGAGCCCGCCCCGGACGCGGCACGAGAGCCCCACGCAGACGCGCACCACGCGGCGGCCGGGCTGGGCAAGCCGGAACTCGGGATAGTGCGTCGCGACGCCGTACACCTCGCTGCGCGGCACGCGGAGATGATCCGCCGCCTCCTCAAGCACCGCGGGCGAGAGCCAGCGATCGCGGTGCTGGAGCGCGTGCAGCGCGGGCAGCAGCCAGGTCCGCTCGCGGGGGAAGCGGCTCAGGACGTCGGCAGGCTCGGACACGGGCTCGGGGGCGACCTCAGTGGGCGGCGGGCACGGGGTCGCGCAGGCCGGCCTCGGCGAAGCCCTTGCGCCGCAGCAGGCAGGAGTCGCAGAGGCCGCAGGCGCGGCCATCGGGCTGAGGCTCGTAGCAGGACCAGGTGAGGCCGAAGTCCACACCGAGCTCGGCCCCGCGCCGGACGATCTGGGCCTTGGTCAGGCGGATGAGCGGCGTGTGGATCGTGAGGCGGCTCCGGCCCTCGACCCCGGCCTTGGTCGCGAGGTTCGCCATGCCCTCGAAGGCTTCGATGTATTCCGGCCGGCAATCTGGATATCCCGAATAATCCAGGGCATTTACCCCGATGAAGATGTCTTGCGACTCGAGCACCTCCGCCCAGGCCAGCGCGTGGCTCAGGAAGATGGTGTTCCGTGCCGGGACATAGGTGACCGGGATGCCGGTTGCCATGGCCTCGTGGCTGCGACCCTTGGGCACCGGCACGTCGGCGGTCAGCGCCGACCCGCCGATCGCGCGTAGGTCCAGGCGGAGCACCAGGTGCTCCTTGGCCCCGAGGGCGGCGGCCAGCCGGCGCGCGGACTCGAGCTCGCGCTCGTGCCGCTGGCCGTAGTCGAAGGAGAGCGCGTAGCAGTCGAAGCCCTCCGCCCGCGCCACGGCGAACGCGGTCGCCGAGTCGAGGCCGCCCGAGAGCAGGACCACCGCGCGGCGCGCCGGCATCAGACGCCTCGCTTCGCGCCCCAGATCAGGATGTGGAGCCGCGCCGAGAAGCGGAAGCCGTGCGTCTTACAGGCCTCCACCAGCCAGGGCGTGCGCGCGGCCAGCTCCTCGGCCCGCAGGCCCTCCGGCTGCAGCAGCACGCGCTCGCGCGGCAGCGCGAAGCGCGCAACCAGCCGGAGCACCTCGCCAATCTCGGCGGGCTCGCTCACCACGAGCTTCCACCAGGCTCCCCGCGCGAGGAAGGCGCGGATCGCGGCCGGGTTGATGCGGGTGCTCTCGGGGACGCCCGAGCCCGACAGCTTCACCGAGACGTTCCACTGGATACCCGCGTCGGCCTCGACGGCGGGCGCGCGGGTGCCGGAGGTCTCGACCTCGACGAGGTACCCGCGCGCGGCGAGCGCGGCGGCGAGCGGGACGAAGAGCGGCGACTCGAGCGGCTCGCCGCCCGTGATGACCACGCGGCGGCAGGGGAAGGCCGCCACCTCGTCCAGGAGTGCGGGGAGATCCACCTCGCGGCCGGCCGCCGGGTCCCACGAATACTTCGTATCGCACCAGCCGCAGCCGACCGTGCAGCCCTGCAGGCGCACGAAGATGGCCGGCAGGCCGGCGGTGGCGCCTTCGCCCTGGATGGAATAGAAGGTCTCGGCGATGCGGCCTCGGGGGGTGGTCAGCTCCATAAGTCCCGGAAAATACTAGCATGGCCCGCCCTGCGGAAGGTCTTGCTGGGTGGCCGAGGCCTTGATATAACAGAGCGCAACTCGGACAAGGAGGGTGCCATGGCTTACAGCCTGACCGATTCCCTCAAGCACAACCGCTTCAGCATCGTCTCCGTGGACAAGGCCGCCGGCACCGTGCGCGTGCGTGGCGAGGCCGAGGTCTGTACCGACCTGAACTGCGGAGAGACGGTGGTCGTGACCGACGAGGGCACCACCCGCGACCTCGAGCAGCTCTACGCGGGTGACATCGTCACGCTCGAGCAGAAGGACGGCCGCGCCCAGCAGATCCGCGTCGTGCGTCGCGTGTGGGAGGAGTACTCCAGCCCCGAGTGGTAGGCGACGCTCCTACGCGATCCCGGTGTGGATGGTGACGGTCCCCAGCCCGAGTCGCCGGTACGTCACGCCCCGTAGCCCGACCTTTTCCATCAGCGTCACCAGCTCGCCCGGCGTCACGAAGCGGTCCACCGACTGCGGCAGATAGCTGTACGCCTCGCGGTCGCCCCCCACGAGCTGGCCGATCCAGGGGACTATATGATGGAAGTAGAATCGGAACAGCGCGGTAAAGCCGGGCGCGCGCATCTGGGTGATCTCGAGCGCGACGACGCGCCCGCCCGGCCGGCTCACCCGCTGCATCTCGCGCAGGCCCTGCTCGAGGTCGGCCAGGTTGCGCAGCAGGAACGCGCTCGTCACGCAGGCGAAGGTGCGCGTCTCGAAGGGCAGGGCGAGCGCGTCGGCGGCCAGCAGGCGGACGCGGCGCGCCTCTTCGAGCCCCTCCAGCTTGCCGCGCGCCACTTCCAGCATGCCGAGCGAGAAGTCGGCCGCGACCACCGTGCGGTGCGGGTGGACCTCGGCCAGATCGATCGCGAGGTCGCCGGTGCCGGTGGCCAGGTCGAGCACGGGGCCGTCGGGCGAGGCGATGGTCTGACGCGCGGCCACCCGGCGCCAGTTGTGGTGCATGCCGAGCGTCATGAGGCCGTTCATCAGGTCGTAGCGGCGGGCGATGCGCGAGAACATCGCGCTCACGAAGCGCGCCTTCTCGACGCCGTGGAGCGTCTCGGTCACGTCAGGCGGCCTCCCAGGACCGAGAAGAAGAGGATCACCGCGATGTAGCCGTTGACGTTGAAGAAGGCGACATCGAGCCGCGAGAGATCGCCCGGCGAGACCAGCGAGTGCTCGTAGACCAGCAGCCCCGCCACCACCAGCACGCCGAGCCAGTAGAGCAGGCCGAGCCCCATCGTCCAGCCCAGCAGCGCGAAGGCGGCGATGGTCAACACGTGGCAGACCCGCGCGGTGGTGAGCGCGGCGGGGATGCCGAAGCGGGCGGGCACCGAGTGCAGCCCCTGGCGCCGGTCGAAGTCCACGTCCTGGCAGGCATAGAGGAGATCGAAGCCCGCGATCCACACGGTGAGCGCGAACCAGAGCACGTAGACCGGTGGATCGAAGGCCGCCCGCACCGCGATCCAGCCGCCCGCCGCCGCGATGCCGTCGGTGAAGCCGAGGATCCAGTGCGAGAGCCAGGTGAAGCGCTTGGTGTAGGAGTAGCCGACGAGGAACAGCACCGCGAGCGGCGAGAGCAGCAGGCAGAGCGGGTTCAGCATCCACGCGGACAGCAACAGCAGCGCGGCCGAGCACAGGGCCGCGGCGGCCACCTGGGGGGCCGTGAGGAGGCCGGTGGGCAGGTGGCGCCGGGCGGTGCGCGGGTTGGCCGCGTCGATGAACCGGTCGGCCAGGCGGTTCACGCTCATCGCCAGCGTGCGCGCGCCCACCATCGCGAGCGTCACCCAGATCAGCACGCGCCAGCCCGGCCAGCCGTCGGCGGCCAGCACCATGGCCACGTAGGCGAAGGGCAGGGCGAAGACGGTGTGCTCGAACCTGATCGCGTCGAGGAAGTGGCGGACGGCGGGCACGGTGGCGGGCCCCGGGCTACAGGCCGTACTCGGCCCAGCGCCGCGTGACGAGCGCGCGGATGTCCTCGCTCATCACGATCTCGTCGGGCCAGGGCTGCTCGATGCCGTCGGCCTCCGTCTTCTCGGTGGCGTCCACGCCGAGCTTGCCTCCGAAGCGGTGACGGAGAGCCGCGTGGTCCAGATCGTCCATGGGGCCGTCCACGATGACCAGGTCGCGCTTGGGATCGATGTTGCCGGTGGCGCGCCAGGCGACCTCGGAGAGATCGTGCACGTTGACGTGATCGGAGACCACCACGATGTTCTTGGCCAGCATCATGAGACCCAGGCCCCAGAGCGCGTACATGACCTTGCGCGCGTGGCCCGGGTAGCGCTTCTTGATCGACACGATGACGAGGTTGTGAAAGACGCCCTCGGCGGGCATGTTCATGTCCACGATCTCGGGCAGCATCATCCGGATGATAGGCAGGAAGATGCGCTCGGTCGCCTTGCCGAGCCAGTAGTCCTCCTGGGGCGGGCGGCCCACGATGGTGGTCGGGTAGATCGGGTTCCTCCGGCGCGTGATCGCTTTCAGGTGGAAGACCGGATAGTCGCGCGCCAGGGAGTAGTACCCGGTGTGATCGCCGAAGGGGCCCTCGAGCCGCCGCTCGGCCGGATCCACCCAGCCCTCCAGCACGATCTCGGCCTCGGCGGGCACGTCCACGTGCACCGTCTTGCACGGCACCATCGGCACGCCCGAGCCGCGCAGCCAGCCCGCGAACACCATCTCGTCGATGCCGGGGGGCAAGGGCGCGGAGGCCGAGTAGATCGCGCAGGGGTCGCCGCCCAGCGCGATGGCGACCTCCATCGGCTCCTTCCGCTCCTCGGCCAGGCGCTGATGCTCGGCCGAGCCCTTGTGGATCTGCCAGTGCATGCCGAGGGTCTGGTCGTCGTAGACCTGGAGGCGATACATGCCCACGTTGCGCGCGCCGGTGACGGGATCACGCGTGAAGACCATCGGCAGCGTGATGTAGCGGCCGCCGTCGCCCGGCCAGCAGCGGAGCACGGGGAGGGAGGCGAGTGACGGGCGCTCGGTCTCGACCACTTCCTGGCAGGGCGCCGAGCTCACGCGCTTGGGGCCGGCTCGAACCACGTCGAACAGCGTGCCCAGCTTGCGCAGCTTGTCGAACACCGACCCGGGCATGCGCAGGTCGATCAGCTTCGCCACCCGCGCCGAGAGCTCGTCGAGATGGCCCACTCCCAGCGCGGCGGCCATGCGATCGGGCGAGCCGAAGGCGTTGATGAGCACGGGCATCTCGGAGCCCTGCACGTTCTCGAAGAGCAGGGCCAGGTTGCGGCCGCCCGCGCTCTTGGACACGCGGTCGGTGATCTCGGCGATCTCCAGATCGCGCGAGACCGGCGCGCTCACCCGCTTGAGCGAGCCCTGCTTCTCGAGGTGGGCGATGAACTCGCGGAGGTTGGCGAACGCCATGCGGTTTGCGGTGCTCTCTCGGCTACTCGTTGAAGTAGAGCGTCACGAGCCAGCCCGCGACGATCGGGAAGATCAGGCTCGCGGCGGTGCGGACCGCCACGAAGTGCCAGCCCATGAGCGGCGCCTCCCAGGCGATGATCCGCTGCATCCCGAAGAGCGACCACGCGGTCATGTAGGCCACCAGCGGCCCGAGCGCCATCCCGGAGTTCGAGAGCACCACCAGCAGCGGCACGCTCACCATGGGCCCGCCCGGCGTGATCACGCCCGCCACGCTCGCCATGCAGATGGCGCCGAACCCGGACCGTCGGCCGAAGTAGCGCGCGACCGTCTCCTGCGGGATCACCACCTGGAGCATGCCGGCCAGGATCAGAGCGGGCACGAGGCGCGGGATGATGAACCAGAGCAGGGCCAGCCCGTTGCGGGCGCCGATGAGGGGCAGGCTCGGATCCTTCACGTAGGCGACGACCGCAAACACGACCGCGAGCGACGAGAGAATCAGGAAGGACACATCGAAGATTCCGCCCCGCGGCATGGCGGCATTATACGGCATGTTGGCGGGTTCACTCAGTTTCACGCCAAGTTAGCACTCGAGCTTGCTACCAAACTGCCCGCTTTGCTACCGGTCGCTTCGGGCGAAACGCCGGGTGCCTCGGCTCGCGCTTGAGGCAGCCCACTCGTAGCACCGTGCTAGGGGCCGGCTACTTCTTGAGTCCGAGTAGCGAGCCGCAGTGTCGATCAGCTTCAGCCCGCATCATTGCCAGCCTCGACCTCGGGATCGGCGGCACGCTCCGCTCTGAACTGGAAGGGCTGATCTCACGCCCTTTTCCGTCGTTGTCTTGACACGCGGATGAACAAGCACAGAATGCCGAGTCCCGCCGCGATGAGCCCCACGACCATTGCGATCCCGGTCTCTATTCTGGTCGTCGGTGTTCCTCGTACACTCACAATCACGACGGAGACACCTATCACCAGGAGAACACCACCGATGCCGCGCAGGATAGCGGTTTCCGGAGATCGATGCCGGTCAAGGTCCTCGTTGCGCGCGGAGGGCCGCTCCTCTTCTACTTCTTCTTCGGCTTCATCCTCTTCATCGTAGCTGTTCCGTGGTCGCTCTCGTCTGGTGGCTCGACGCTTAGAGGGAATCGCGATGAGGACCAGGAGCGCCAACAACGGGGAGATGAGAAGGGAGATGAACCCCCAGGCTATTCCCGAGCGGCCTCTCTGACTGGCAACGAAGGCACAGACGAAGAAGCCGATGATCCAGGTGATGAGTAGGAATTCCATGGCTTGCCGGGGAGTGTAGACGAGAGCGGGTGGAGACCGCTACCATGACTACCCACGAAGCCTCCGCGTGGCTTGACGAGGGCGGCCAGCCTCACCCCCGTGCTTCTTGCCACCCGCGCTATCATCTCCCACATGCCGGCGCCCACGAACGAGCGACAGGCCCTTGAGCGGGAGAGGCACGAGCTACCGGCCCATGTAGTCAACTACCAGCGGGAACTCGACGCCACGCCCCAGGAGAACAGGGAACGCCGAGAGCGGCTCGCGTGGCAGATTCGGCGGGCAAAGAGGCGCATGGCAGAGGTTCACGCGAGGTTGACGGGCGCTGGCGGCTGATCGTGGTCGAGGGCGAGGCGAGTTGAACGCGTCGTATGGACCCTGAGCGAGAGGGCACCGCGCGCTGGCTGGAAGAAGGCCGTGAGCTCCTCGGCATGTTGCATGACGAGGTCGAACATCTGGCCCAGGAGAACGAGCGGTTACGCGCCGAACTCGGACGCTTGGATCAGTTGCAGGCCGCTATCGCGCGCGTCAACCAAGACAACGACCGGCTGCGGGCCGAGCGAGATGAGCTACTAGCGGGCTTCCGCCGCATAGCTGATCTGGTGGAAGAACTACGGCGCTCGCGCGGGACCCAGGGGTAGAGCCGGGCGCCATTTGCCAGACTCCATTGCCGTAGCAACGCCGATCGCCTATACTGCCGCCGCACCACGCCCTCTGAGGAGAAGCAGGTGGGCCACTCGGAGGGGATCATGCGCCCGCTGATGCTGTCCCTCGGAGCAACCCTCCTCGTTGGCGCTCCCGCCCTGATCGCGCTGGATCCGGTCCTCCTACCGGCCCAAGTGCAGTCGCAAGAGTTGAAGCACTGGATCGCCGCGACGGGGCTGGACACCGTAACGCTTCTGTTTGGGCTGGCCGCCGTCCTTCTAATCGCGGCCGCCCTCGGGGTAGTGTTCGCCACGCGGGCGAGGCGTCGGCGGGAGCGCCAGAGTGACGAGGGCCGTATGGCCCCGGAGAACGCCCACGAGGTCGCCCTGGCCCGGGAGATCGATCAGCTCCGGGCGCAGGTCATCTACCTCAGCCAAGAAGGTGAGGCCCTCTTGTTGGAGCGGGACCACCTGCGATCCATCCTCGCTCGCATCGGCGAGCTGATCCAACGGGCGAGTGAGGGACGACCAGGGGCCAGTGGAGGGGCGGCTCCCGAGGTTGGGCCGTGACGCCAGAGAGCGCGCCGGGCTCCGTGACAATCGTCGCCCTGTTCGCGCTCGCCGCGCTCGCCGTGATCGTCCTCATCGGCGGCTTGCTGAGACACATCTGGGCGAAACATGAGCAGCGAACAATTAAGAAGAAATGGCAAGAGCGGGAGCGCCTGCTAGACAGTCAGAGACCCGTTGACCCATCGCACGAGATCTTTGAATGGAGCCCGCGGCCTTCGGGCACGCGAGAGGTCGCGCAGGCAGAACCCGTGGCCCGGGGGCTCTATATCGTGGCCCGCGATCAACCGGAGTTATTTGCGTTTCTGCGCCAGGACTTTGCGGCAGAGGAAGCCGAGGGGGTCATCGAGATCCTCATGAATCGGAGGCAGGGTGGGCAGCCATGCGAAGCTGAGGGGCGTGACCCGCGCCGCAACTGGCGCGTCAGCGTCGATCTCCGCGAGATAGGCTTCGTCTTTGTCCGCCAGCAGGAACCACGCCCTCAGGGTAGCGCCAGGGGGCTATGATTTGTTCCCGGGTGTCCAGCCCCGCTCCTCGACAGGATAGTCTCGCTGCCTCACCTTCAGCCACTTCTAAGGTGTGCCCGCCTAGATACGGCGATTCAGGATCCTTGGCCATCAGGCCCTCGGAGCCGCGCTCGAGCACCTGGGCCTAGGTCGTCGGGTCTGGCCGCCTACCTCCGGCTCGTCCAGCGCGCGGCGCCCGACCCGCCGGCACAGGGGGAACCCGTCTGATCGGCGATGGGGCAGTCCGATGACAAGGTCGCCGCGGTGGCGACGGTGCTGTATCTGCTCTTCCTGCCCCTCTACCCGATCACGGCCAGCCTGATGGGCGAGGGGACCAGCAACGTCGTCATCGCGGTGGCGACGGTCGTGAACGTGCTCGTGACGGCGGTCTACGCCTTCTTCACCTGGCGCCTGTGGCGCGAGACGCGCCCAGCCGCGCTTACCGCTGCGGAACAGATACGGCTCACCAGAGTGGAGCAAGGTCTTCGGCTGCGGCCCTACGTGGCTATCGAGGCAGAGATCGACTTTCCTGGGCGAGGTGCATTCGCCTTCCGATTCAATTCAAGGGGCCAGTTCCTGCTCACCTCCGGCGGATCGAGGGATGGGCGTGGCTCGATACGACGGAACAACAGCTCCCCGGTAGCGGTCGACCTGGCGGGCAGAACATAGTCATGTTCCCGGACACTCAATCGTCGACTAGTTGGCAGCACGTCATCGACGGTCACGATGGCGCCCAAATTGCCAGCGGCATTGTGACAATGCGTGGGCGGATCCGGATCGAATACGCCGGAGTTGATCCCACGCCGGCCGACGCGCCGACCCACGTGAGCGAACTTATAATAGCTTTCAGTACGACCCAGAGGCCAAGAAACCCTGGGTGGAAGAACCTACGACCGCGACCTAGTTTCGAGCACGCCCAATTACGAGGCGGTGCACGTGGGCCGGGTTGAGGGTCGGCGCCTGCTACCACGTTGCTACCAATCCACCGTGATCTAGCGTGACCCTGCATCATCCGCCCGCCCTCGGGCGTGCGATTTTCCGAGACGTTAGATCACGCCAGATCACACAGAGGCGACCTTCTGCGAAGGCGGCATTGTACGCCAGGTGGGCTATACTGACCGAGCGTCGGCTGCATCGGCGCGCGAAGCGATGCGCTGGATTCTCGATTCCGTCCTCGCCGCACTGGTGCTGGCCGCGCTGCTCGGCGGCTGGCTGCTCATGCGCCGCAGCGCCCGGCGCGCGCAGGCGCAGCAGCAGGCCGCCGAGGCCGCCACCGAGCGCCGCCAGCGGCGCCTCGAGGCGCTCGCGCAGGTCACCCTGGCCCTCTCCCAGCAGCTCGACCCGGATCGTCTGCTCCAGCAGATCACCGACGCGCTCGCCACGCTGACCGGCGCCCACAACGTGGTGCTCTGGGAAGTGGATCGCGCGGCCGGCCTCCTGGTGCGCCGCGCGTGGACGACGGATCCCTCGATCGGCGCGATGGAGCTGCCCACGTCGCTGACCATGGAGCAGGGGGGCACCGGCTGGATCGCGCGCCACCGCGAGCCGCTCTTCGTGGAAGACATCGCGGTGGACGCGCGCATCATGGCCGCTCAGTGGGCGCTGAGCCGCGACCTGGTAGCCTTGGCCGGCGTGCCGGTGGCGGCGGGCGAGGAGCTGCTCGGCGTGCTCACCCTGAACCTCAAGCGCGGCCGGCTGCCCCAGGGCGGCGACCGCACGCTCCTGCCCTCGTTCGCGGCGCAGGCCGCGGTGGCCATGCGCAACGCGCGGCTCTTCGTGGATAACACGCGGCTGTACGAGGAGGCGCGGCAGCGGCTGCGGGAGCTGCAGGACACGCAGGCCCAGCTCCTCCAGGCGGGCAAGCTCTCGGCGGTGGGACAGCTCGTCTCGGGCGTGGCGCACGAGCTGAACAATCCACTCTCGGTGGTGATCGGCTACGGCCAGCTCCTGCTGAGCCGGGGGGTGCCGGAAGACGCGCGGCGGCCCATCGAGGCGATCGTCGCGCAGGGCGAGCGCATGGCCAAGATCATCCAGAGCTTGCTGCTCTTCTCGCGGCAGCGGAAGCCGGAGCGGCGCCCGGTGGACCTGCGGGACGTCATCCCCCAGATCCTGAACCTCCGCGAGACGCAGCTCGCGGTCTCCGGCATCCACGTGGAGACGACATTCGGCGCGGACGTGCCGCGCGCGGAGGGCGATGCCCACCAGCTCCAGCAGGTCGTCCTCAATCTGATCCTGAACGCCGAGCAGGCCATCCTGGGCAGCGGCGTGGGCGGACGCCGCACCGGCGACCACATCCGCATCGCCACGAGCGCGCGCCGGATGGGCGAGGCGACGCGGGTGATCGTGCAGGTGGCCGACAACGGCCCGGGCATCCCGGCGGCGGTGCTGCCGCGCGTCTTCGAGCCGTTCTTCACCACCAAGAAGGTGGGCGAAGGCGCGGGCCTGGGCCTGAGCGTCTCCTACGGCATCGTGGAGCAGCACGGCGGGCGGCTCTCGGTGGAGAGCCAGCCCGGGCGCACGGTCTTCACCCTCGAGCTGCCCGCGGCGACCTCGCACGAGCCCGCGGCGGGCGCGGCCGCCGGGCCGGCCGACGCGGCCGGGCGCGCGGCGGTGCTGGGCCGGGGCCGCCGGGTGCTGGTGGTGGACGACGAGCCGGCCATCGTGGAGCTGGTGACCACGGTGCTGGACGACCAGGGCTGGCGCGTGGACGTGGCCGCGGGCGGCCGCGCCGCGCTCGAGCGCCTGCAGCAGACCCGCTACGATCTCGTCCTCTCCGACGTGCGCATGCCCGAGGGCGACGGCGCCGACTTCTACCGCGCCGCGGTGGCGCAGCAGAAGGAGCTGGCCCAGCGCTTCCTGTTCATGACCGGCGACACCGCGAATGAGGACGCGTGGCGCGTCCTGCAGGCCACCCGCGCCCCCGTGCTGGCGAAGCCCTTCACCCCGCAGGCCCTGCTCCACGCGGTGGAGCAGGTGAGCCGCTTGACTTCGGCCCGAGCGCTCGCGTAGTAAGGAAGGCTCATGATCAAGGCGGACCTGGTCACGGCGATGGCCAAAGCGTCGGGCGGCTCCAAGGTCTCCGCCGAGAAGGCGCTCAACGCCCTCCTCGACGGGGTCTTCGATTCGCTCAAGCGGGGCCGCAAGGTGACCATCGGCGGCTTCGGCACCTTCCTGGTGAGCCGCCGGGCCGAGCGCAACGGCCGCAACCCCCGCACCGGCAAGGCCATCAAGATCCCGGCCTGCCGCGTGCCCCGCTTCAAGCCGAGCCGCTCGCTGAAGCACTCGCTGCAGGAGGTCGCGCGCTAACTCCGCGGGGCGCCTTGCCTTGACACCCCTCGGCAGCCGCCCGTACAATGGCCAGCGCTGCTGGGGGATCGTCTAATGGTAGGACGCCAGGTTCTGGCCCTGGTAATGGGGGTTCGAGCCCTCCTCCCCCAGCCATTTAACGCTTCCCCGCGCTGTGAACACGTAGGTTCGGGCGCGCGCAGCACGGTAGTCGG
>WNEZ01000300.1_pt1 | contig 39464 bp, 39 predicted proteins | sample 5400521 | NCBI WGS metagenome assembly WNEZ01 (sample SAMN13153339, study PRJNA577476) | soil metagenome | isolation source: 120 cm saprolite under Douglas fir tree site 2 hole 1 replicate 1 | place: USA:California | collected 2015-04-18 | reverse complement strand
AACCCGATGAAGAGCGCGATTACGACGAGGAACCTTTTCATGCGACCGCCTCCGTTGTTGATGCAGACCAAACGCGGCGGCGCCGCGTGGGTAACATCCGATCTCGTGCTGCAGGTCCGCAACCTCGCCATTGACATCGCGGCGCGCCGGGTTCTGTCCGACGCGAGCTTCACCGTGGCCGCCGGCGACAAGGTCGGGCTGGTCGGCCGCAACGGTGCCGGCAAGACCAGCCTGCTCAAGGTTCTCGCCGGCGAGCACGACCCGGAAGCCGGGCTCGTCATGCGCCGCGGCACGCTCGGCTACGTGCCCCAGAACCCGCGCCCACGCGCCGAGGCGGCACAGACCGCCCTGTCGCACATCCTGTCGGGGCGCGGCCTCGACCGAGCGGCCGCGGGCTTGGAAGAGCTGCACCGGAAGCTCGAGGTCGACCACTCTGCCGCCAGCGTCCAGCGCTTCGCGGACGCCGAGGAACGCTTCCGGCTCGACGGCGGCTACTCCGGCGAATCGGATGCCCGGCGCATCGCGACTGGTCTCGGCCTGAAGCCGGATCGCGTCGACCTGCCGCTGGGCGTGCTCTCGGGTGGTGAGCGTCGCCGCGTCGAGCTGGCGCGCGTCCTCTTCGCCGACGCCGACCTCATCCTCCTCGACGAACCAACCAACCACCTGGACAGCGACGCGAAGGCCTGGCTGATGGACTTCCTTCGCGAAAACCGCGGCGCGGTGATCGTGGTCAGCCACGACCTCAACCTCCTCGACGCCGCGATCACGCGCGTCATCCACCTGGACGCCGGGCGGCTCGTCGAGTATCGCGGCACGTATTCCCAGTACCAGCAGGCACGCGCGCTCGAAGAGAAACGGTTGACATCTCTCGCCCAGCGCCAGGAGTCGGAGATCAAGCGCTTGAGCCTGCTCGCGGAGGTCATGCGGCGACAGACGGCGAAGCGGGCGCGCACTGCGAAGTCGATCTTCAAGCGCGTCGACCGGATGAAGGCGCAACAGGTGAGCGCCCCGCGTCGCGAGCGAAAGGTCAAGGTGCACTTCCCCGATCCGCCGCACAGTGGTCGCGTCGCGCTCACGGTTGACAATTTGGCCAAGGGCTATGGCGGCCCCGTGGTGTTCCGAGACGTCACCTTCGAGGTCGAGCGCGGCCAGCGTTTGCTCGTGATGGGCCTCAACGGCGCCGGCAAGACGAGCCTGCTTCGCATCCTCGCCTTGCAGACGCAGCCGACATCGGGTTCGTTCCGGCTTGGTCACAACGCTTCCCTCGGCTATTACGCGCAGGAGCACGAGGGGATCCGAGCCGGCATGTCCGTCCTCGCACACATGCGCGAGCAGTCCGACGCCGACGAGCGGGTGCTGCGCGCGCTGTTGGGCACCTTCAGCCTGACCGGCGACATCGCCCGTAAGGATGCCGGCACCCTGTCCGGCGGCGAGAAGACGAAGCTGGCGCTGGCACAGCTGGTGGCCGGTCGCCACAACCTCCTGCTGCTGGACGAGCCGACCAACAACCTCGATCCCCCATCGCGCACCGGCGTCGCGCATGCGCTGGCGGAGTGGCCGGGAACGATGGTCATCGTCAGCCACGACCCCGAGTTCGTCGAGGCGCTGCGGCCCGGACGCGTCCTGTTCATGCCCGAAGGCCGCCTCGACTACTGGGAGGAAGACTTGCTCGATGTCGTGTCGCTGGCCTGACCCACAATAGTTAGGTGAGCAGTACGAGGTCCCACGAGATAGTGATGCCTGACCTCGAGGGCGCGGAGGAGATCACGATCGGGGCCTGGAACAAGAAGAAGGGCGATCACGTGGATGAGGGCGAGACCCTTCTCGAGGCCCTCACGGACAAGGTCAATGCCGAGATCCCCTCGCCGGTGAGCGGGGTGGTCGAAGAGCTGCTGCTCAAAGAAGGCGACCCGGTCAAGCCCGGCCAGCCCATCGCTACGGTGAGTCCCGACTAGGCCTTAGATTTCGGTCGGCTTGGGAGTCAGGACCTTTTCCTCTTCTTCGCCAAGCTTGCGGCCGAACCACCATGAGACCGCAAGCAGGATCACCACGCCGATCGCGATCGGAATGACGAATGGACTGAGCGTGGTGGCAACGGTTTCCCAGTGCTGGCCGAGCTTGAACCCCGCATAACCAAGCACGAAGTTCCATGGGATGGCCCCCGCCAGCGTGGCAACTGCGAACATCGGATAGCGGATGTTCGATACGCCCGCAGGGAAGGAGATGTAGGTGCGCACGATCGGAATTAGGCGGCCGATGAAGACCGCCCACAGCCCGAACCGATCGAAGAACCGGTTCGCGAGCCGAAGATGGCCGCGGCTCAAGCCCATCCAGCGGCCGAAGCGGCTGAGTACCACCCGCTCGCCATAACGGCGAGTGAGCCAGAAGGCGATCAACGAGCCGACCAGGTTGGCCAGGCTCGCTACGAGCACAACCAGAACGAAAGCGACTGCCCCTCCATTGAGCTTGCCTTGCGAGGCGAGAGCCCCGCCAAGGGGGACGACGATCTCACTGGATATGGGCAGGCCGGCGCTTTCTCCGACCATCGTCACGAAGATCGCGAGGAGACCCCAGGTCCCAACAAGGCTGATCAGCCACTGGGTCATGAGTCGCTCCGGACCGGCTGCAACGCGCGGAACGGCAGAGTGCGAACCTGCTGGTCGTCGATGAGGATCTCGAATCGATAGAAGCCCGCCTTGGGTATCGGCACGCCAGAGAGGTTGATCACGATATTGGCCGCGAGATCCCACCCGTGAGGGTGCTCGCTGGGGATGGTTCGTGCCGGCAGGCTGAGGACGACCGGCTGTTGTAGAACCGCCACGCCGTCCTCATCGCTGCAATGAACCTCCACCTTGTGCTGCCTCTCCGACTCGAGCCTGGTCAAAAGAACACGCAGAACCATTGCGCCACCAAACGGCGCGGGAAACTCTTCCCGCCACAGCGTGTCGATGCCGGCGCCGAGGATGTAGACGAGCCCGTTGGGCGGACCCTCGGCCGCGTTGGCGAGCAGCGCCCAGTCGAGCCTCAACCGCTCGACTTGACCAGCTCGCCGCCTTTGACCACAAGATGAACATTGTCGGCGTTCGACAGCAGCGTCAGATCCGCGAGCGGATCACCCGGCACGCCGATGAGGTCGCCCCACGAGCCGAGCGCTAGCGTCCCCACTCCCTTCATGCCGATGGTCTTGGCCGCCACCGTGGTCGCGGACCGGATGCAGTCGATCGGCTCCATGCCCAATTGCCGCATGAGCAGGAACTCCTCGCCGTTGCTTCCGTGCGGCCCGACGCCAGTATCGGTGCCGAAGGCAATCGTGACCCCGGCCTCAACGGCCATCCGGATGCTGGCGACGTGGTCGTTGACCACGTCGCGTGCTTTGACGGCCGCGTAGGCCGGCATCTTCCCCGCCTCGGCGTGCCGGATGACCCACTGCGGGGCGACCAGCGTCGGGATGAGCGCATTGCCTCCATCGAGCATCATCTCGATCGCGTCGCCGTCCAGCCAGATGCCGTGCTCGATGGTCGCAACGCCGGCCTTCAATGCATTTTTGATGCCTGTGTTGGCCTGCGCGTGAGCCATCACCTTGAGGCCTTGTGTTGCTGCTTCCTCGACCGCGGCCCGGATCTCATCGAGTGTCAGCGCCGAGTGGTGGGGCTGGTCACCGGGCGAAAGGACGCCGCCCGACGTGCACAGCTTGATCCAGTCGGCGCCGGCGCGGATCACCTCGCGCACGCGATGCCGCATCGCCTCGACGCCGTCGACCACCATGTACGGCCGGTCCGGAAGCGGGATGTCGAGGTCGGCGCCGCACATGAAGTGCGAGTCCGTATGGCCGCCGGTCTGACTCAGCGCGCTGATGGTGACGAACATGCGCGGACCGGGGAAGTAGCCCGCGTCGATCGCCATCTTGATTCCGGCCGGCGAGCCGGCGGCGTCGCGGACCGCGGTGAAACCGGCGTCCAGGGTGCGGCGGGCGGCGCGGACTGCGCGCATCAGCTCCAGGGTCGGCGGGGTGGTGAGCTCCCGAGCGAAATCGAGCCCTTCACCGAGCGACGTGAGATGCACATGGCAGTCGATCAGCCCGGGAAGAACGGTCAGGCCGGAGGCATCGATGACCTGTGTGTCGCGGGGCACATGCGCGTCCGCGCGTTTGCCGACGTGCGTCACGTGTTCGTCCTCGATCAGTACGACGGCTTCGCGCGTGGTCTCGCCCGTGGCGGGATCAAGAAGACCGTCGGCGTAGACCGCGCGAATCACGAGGCTCGGTTAGGGCTCGTTGACAGAACGTTCGAAGTGCGCGAAGCGGACTTTGGTCTCGACGATGGCGGCGCTCACCACGAGGAGTAGCGCGATTCCACCGCAGAGCATCATCGCGATTCCGCTGGCAGGTTGGGCCCAGAGATCACCAGGTCCGAGATAAGTGATCGCAAAGAGTGGGAGCTGGACGAGCAAAACCCCGATATAAATCAGCAGCTTGCTAACCCCTTGGAGCATGCCGTCGGTCGGCGTCGCCGGCACTCGCTTGCGCAGCATTCGCTCGAAAGGCAGGAAGGATGGTCGCCCCTTGGCGATCTGTTAAAGGGCATCTGCGATCAGGATGCCGACCAATACCAACGCGAACAGGATTACGACATCCCACCAAGCGGGCCAGCCCATCTACGCGAGTCTCGCACCCCAGCAGCACCGGGTCAAGCGGGATCCCGACCACATCGCGGTGATGCCAAAACCACGACCAGCCGGATGAATAGGTCCTGGGTCCAATCCATCAAAAAGTTGCCACACTTGCGCTCGGTGGGCGCGTATAGGAGGGCCACGAGTCCCCAGTATCTCGGCCCGCTGACAACGACGGTTGATTATGGCGATCACCATGTTCACTTGAGGCCGCCGGCGGCAAGCCCAGCCGTTCACTGGACGAGAGCGCTGGACTGGTGCAGTTCATATTCGTGCCGGGCACCTAACTCTTGCGGTTGTCAAGGCTTCGTGCTATAACTCTTGACATAGCGCAAGGGTTTTAGGCAAATGGATTTCCGGGATGTCGTCAAAGACGCTAAGCGCCAGGGCTTTCAGGTCGTGCAGACCAAGAATGGGCATTGGCGGTTTTTGCCACCAGACAAGACGATGAACATTGTCATTGCCGGCGGAACGCCTTCCGACCGCAGGCCAACCTTGAACCTGGTTGCGGAGTTACGGCGCTCGGGTTTCGTTTGGAGGGTCGTTAGATGAAGAAGAGCAAGAAGATGCAGGAATGGAGTGTGGGACTTCGCCTCATGCATGGCGAGAACTATGGGCCCGACACGGCTAAAAAGCGCCTTGACGATCTGGCCGACTACTTTCCGGTAATCAGCCTTGGGCCAAAGGACGTTACGTTTCGCTTGACTGTGTCGGCTGTGACACCCGAAGAGGCACTCACCAGGGCGATTCAAGTTGTCGGAGCTGGCGTCTATCTCTCAATCAACGTAATGACGGTGGACGAGCTAGAGCGCGAGATCGAGAAGCCGACCGTTCCCGACCTGGTCAGCGCTGCTGAAATCGGAGAAATGGCGGGCGTGAGTCGCCAGCGTGCGGATCAGTGGGCTGACTCAAGTGACTTTCCACCGCCAGCGGTGACGACGAGAGCGGGCCGGTTATGGCTTCGCGTCTCGGTCAATCGTTGGCTGGAGCGGACGCCGCGACGAGTGGGACGACCCCGGACTCCGCAGCCCGCCCAGAAGCGCCTCGCAGCCTCGAAATGAACTCGAAATTTGGTGGGCCTGGATGGACTCGAACCATCGACCAGCCGATTATGAGTCGGCCGCTCTGACCAGCTGAGCTACAGGCCCGCGCCCGGATTCAAGAGTCTATTCCGGCCAATACGGAACGTTTTGGGGCTGGCCCCGATTGGGTATTTGCGTAAGCAACTACATTCGGGAGATATGGAAATGACAGCGTTGGGACTCTTGATTCTTCGTCTCGTGGTCGGCCTTACCCTCGCCGGGCACGGCGCCCAGAAGCTTTTCGGCTGGTGGGGCGGCCCGGGCATGGACGGCTGGACGCAAATCGTTCAGCGCCTGCGCATTCGACCCGCCCGACCGTGGGCCTGGGTCGCGGCACTCGCCGAGTTTGGCGGCGGCATCTTCCTTGCCCTGGGGCTGCTCACGCCCCTGGCCGCCCTCGCCATCGCCGGCTCCATGCTGGTAGCGATCGTCACGGTTCACCTGGTCAAGGGTTTCTGGGTCGCGAAGGGCGGCTACGAGTTCAATCTCACGCTGCTCGCGGCGGTAATCGCGCTGGCGCTGACAGGGCCGGGAACCTACTCGCTTGACCAGGCCCTGGGGATCCGACTGCCCGAGCCGCTGACCGTGATCGTCGCCGGCATTGCGCTCATCGTCGGAGTGGCAATCACCCTGGCGACACGCAGCCCTCAGGAAGCCGTAGAGCGCAAGCCCCAGACCACTTAAATCAAGTCTCAGGCGGGCGCAGGCCGGGCGCTCCCCGGCTTCACGGCCGAGCCGAGCGCCGATCGTATCCACACCGCAGCCCCCGACAGGGGCGGCAGGTGGGCGCGCACCAGCGCGATGAGGACCTCGGGCAGCGTCGACGGACCGGGCACCGCCAGGAAGCGATCCTCCCAGCACGGGCTGAACTTGGCTTTGAAGTGATGAAGCGTCCGGCCGCGCTGGAATCGATCCAGCCCCCAGAACATGGTTCGGAGCATTCGATCCACCGCTCCTGACGTCGTGGCGATCACGCGCGGCGCGACGCCGAGGCTCACCTCGACGATGCCGCGCCGCGCCGCTTCCTCGATCGAGCGAACGATCAGCGCCTCCATCGCGCCGTAGACGCTGTCCGGGCGCCGCCGCATGAGGTCGAGCGTCCAGCCCTTGCGGGCCGGCATCGGCAGCCAGCTGACGAATGCTTCGAGCCTACCGTCGGAAGCGCGAGCAAGGCCGACCGTGATGTCAGGGTCGGAAAGAGTCGAAAGCGTGCCGAGGCTGTAGCTGAGCTCTGGACCGCGCCGGGTCTGAAGCCACATCCCCGACACCTCACGCAGCTGCTGCGAATGGGTGGTCAGCGCGTCCGGTCCGCTCATGAATGAGAACCGAACGCCTTCCTTCTCGCACCGCTTCACCGAGTAGCGGAGCTGGCGTCGCTCCGCTCCATTCAACTCAAACGTTTGCGTCTGGATCAATGCTTCGGAGCCGATCGGGACAAGCGTGAAGCCGAGCTCCCGATACTCACGCTCTGAGTCCACCTGGTAGAAGGCAGGGATCCAATCCTGCCGCTCACAATAGCTCACGAAATCCTCCAACCCTCGCTCCACAAGCTCGGGTGGACAGATCGGGTCGCCCAACGCGAGCGCGGTACGACCTTCCAGCGAGAAGGCGACGCAGCCTTGATCGTCGAACCAGTGATAGCTCTCGGCGCCATGCACGACCAGGTGCGAAATGTGGTTGCGGCCCCATGCCTCCGGCAGCTCGTGCACGCGCTCTCTGTCCGCGGCCACGGCTCGCGGCGCCAGAACCGGCCGCAACAGCTGAAGCAACGCGAACAGAACCAACGCATAGCTGATGACCGGCAACGTAGCTAGGAACCAGCTCGCTCTCTCCGTGAGTGCGCGATACCTGGTCGGGTTCCCGACCAGCGCCTAGACTATCGACTCGAGCGTTTGCAGCGGGCCGGCCTCCGGGGTGAGCTGACTTTCCAGAACCAAAGCGCCGAACACGGCATAGACAACCGCCAGCGCTACACCGCTCGCGAGAGCTGCGAGCCCCCAGCGCACGCTCGCGGGATCGGAGTCTGCCTCGAAGTGAGATCGAAACCACCACAAACCGAAGAGGACCCACGCAAACAGTGATGCCGATTCGAAGTCAAGGTCCTTGACAAGGTCGAAGCCTATGTTGGCCGCGAGCACAACCAGGGTCACACGCAGCGCAACTCGCTTGCCGCGCGCGATTCCACCCGCCAGCAGCAGCAGAGCGAGGCCCGACAGCACCGCACCCGTGCGTCCTCCCAGCGTCACGCTCGCCGGCAGCAGGCTGTCCAGCACCTGGCTGCGCGTCTGGTGCCGGATCAGGAGAGCGCCGACGATATCCAGGATCGCGCTGACGACCAGCAGTCCCGCGAAAAACAAGCGCACTCGCCTGCGCTCGACGCGAAAATCGTGCGTCAATGGTTCGCCCCCAAGTCGCTCGTTACCATGTTGCGCGCCCGAAAGGTTCAGGCGGCTGGAATCACCTGGTCACCACACGGAGATCTGGCGCAGGCGGGACACGTTTGGTGAACCCATGACCCGAACGTAGCGAGCGGAGCGCGCGGGCGAGACAGCCAGGGCCGCGTAGTCACCCGACACCGAACCCGCGTCCTGCAGGGCACTCAAGTCGCCGCCGACGGCGATCGTGCACTGACCAGCGCACCCCCGCACCACGACCAGGGAGACGGATTGCAACTTGCCGAGGTCGACCACAACGCCGGTGGGGGCGGCGCCGGAAACATATGTGTTGCCGTAGTCACCGTTCGTCAGAGTGCATGGCGTCTTGAATGACTCCGTGGAGGCGGCGGTCACCGCTGCGCATGCCGCGCCTCGGGACGGCGGCGGGCCGGCGGGTCCGTTGAACGGGATTGATCCAGATACAAAGGTCAAGTCCACCGTCGTGCTGCTGGCGGATCCGGTCGTGCGAACCCCCACCAACGCTGTACCCTGCATGTCCTCCAGGATGCGCGCGTCCACGGTCGCGTTCGCACGGACAGTGCCGGCGATCCACGCGGCCCGGCCTTTGGCATTGTCGAACTCGAGCCAGTACGTCGGCCCATTTCCGTAGCCATTGCCAGGAATGGTCGGCCGCGTCATATGCACGTTGTGTGCATCCGCCGGCAGGCTCAGCAACGGATTCCAGATGCGGAGGTCGGGCAGCTGAAGCGGGCTCGTCTGGACTGTGAATTCTGCAATCGCCAGCGCACCTGCGCTCTGGCCGGTCTCCGGCGGGACGCGCACCAGCACCTCCATCGTGCTGGCCAGGCCGGCCGAACCTTGCGTGTCGCTGCCGTGGACCGAGAATGAGTACGACCCGTCGGTGCCGCTCGTCGCGATGTGTGAGTTGTTGGCGCACAAGGCCGGTGGATGATCAGCGAGGCAGACGATTCCGAGCGTCACCGCGGTCACGAAGAGGCCGCCGATCGCTTCACCGAGGTCGAGCTCCTTGACCAGTGCGACCCTCGTCTTGGCGAGTGGCGTCCCATCCGCCGCCAGGGCCCTACCAGCGATGCTGACCTGAGCGTTCGGATCGAGACGGCTCTGCTCGGGACCACAGGCAAATGCAATGAGGGTCCCGACGAGCGCCGCGCAGGCGACCAGCCTCACGCCGGGGCGATCACCTCAACCTCGTTGCCGTCAGGGAATTCACGGGAGTGGCCTCTCAGTCACCGCGAAGGGGACCCGATGGAGAACTGATAGCCCGCAAGGGCCACTCCGGACATCGCATCCACTACGAGCACGTCGTCGCAACGCATGTTGGGATCGGGAGTAGGTGCGCCAGGCGGCCCGATGGTCAGGCAGCCAACCCCATGCCACAACACGACATAGGCCAACACATCCTGATGGAACGGGCGATGCGTAGTGGCATCGCCGTACTGGTCGTCGGAATACGAGACCAGCTCCACCACCGCTGCCTTGCCGCCCTGGGGACCACACGAATAGTGGCTCTGGTTGCATGCGACAGTCCATTGGAGGGCGGGGGTTGACAGTGGCGGGGCCAAGTGAACGTGGTGATCCCCGTCGTAGTCGACTTGCATTGTCAATGGGCCGAGGTACGTCACTTCAGTTGAAGCAGGGGTAGCGTTGCCCCTGGGGGTGCCCTTCACAGGGCTAGCGGCGGTTGGACCTGTTGTGCCGCACGCGCCCAACGCAAGGGCGAGGCACGCCATAGCCGAGCCAACCAATGCGGTCCCCGGCGCACGCAAACGCGGCCGTTCCCAAGCGTTCACTCGTTGACGCCCAGGGACATTGTGATCCACGGCTATCGGGGATGGACCGGGGGTTCCTTTTACTGTGGGTCGGGAGATATACATTCGCATTCGTTCCCGTCGGGATCGTCGACATAGAAGGTGCGCACGCCCTTGAGGACGGGATGGATCCCCGACCGCACCTGCACTCCTTCGGCGGCGAAACGATCCTGGAGCGCGTCGTACTCCGCCTCCTCGACCCGAAATGCGAGGTGGTGCAGCACGCGCTGTGCCTTCTCGCGCGGGAACTGCGATGACGAGTCCGGATGCGGGACCAGCACCATCATCTCGGGCACTCCATCCCCGCCCTCGCCGGCACGGAGAAACTTGTTCGGCAGCTCAGGCGGCGAGATCACCTCGAGACCGAACAGGTCTCTGTAGAAATGCAGCGCGGCATCCATGTTGCGCACCCAAAGCACTATCTCTGCGAGCCCGGCAACAGGTCGGCTCAAGCCGCTACCGCTTCTCCGATCGCCACCAGGTTGATGTCGCGCACGCGCGGAGGGACCGAGCAGCCTGGCGCAAGGAGGAGCCCGCGGCCGCCCGTGTCGGCGATCGCGCGCCTTGCCTCGGCCTGCACCTCGGCGGGTTCACCGTAGAGGAGACTCTTCCGCTGGCCGAGCCCGCCCATCACTGCGCGGCCGCTCAAGCTGCGGCCCTGCGACAGCGTCGGCGTTCCCAGGTTGTGGATCGACCAGCTGACCACCTGCGAGGGCAGGTCATTGACCAGGTCGAAATGCAGCTTTGAGCCGCACAGATGGACGACGTTGAACCAGGCCTGGTGCGGCAGCTGGCCGAGCACCGCCTGGTCGCTCGGCAGCACGAGCTCTCGGTATACGTCCTCGGGCATCGCGTCGCGGCTGGTGTAGCCCGAGATTGCGTAGAAGATTCCCGCGGCGCCCGCGCCGATCGACTGCTTGCTGAAATCGACCAGGGCCTCGGCAATCCGCTCGAGCGCAGGCCGGACGAGATCAGGGTGCTTGCGCAGCTCCCGCACGACTCGCGACTGATTCTTGCCCACTAGATAGCCGGCGACGGTCAGCGGGCTGAACACCGTCTGGATCACCGGCACACCGAAACCGAGTTGCTTGGCGACCGTGCGTATCGACTCGATCTGGTCATCGAGCGCTTTGCGGTTGACGAGCGCAACCGTGCTCCACGCTTCGAGTTCTACCACCGCCTCGGTCTCCAGCACCGGTCCTTTAAGGCGATGGCCCGCGGGTCGATACACCGAACCGAATGCCTCCGCGAAGCACGAGGCGCGGGGCTGGAACTTCACGAAGTCCCAGCCGAACAGGCCGGCCCGTTCGACGGTGACGGCGGCCAGATCCGCCGCCGACCACTCTTCGCGATATGTGTGGCCCCAGGCCCCGAATGGCGGCCGGTCAGCCACCCCCATCGCGATCGCCGCTTCTACCCGTTTTCGACCGTCCATGGGTTCGAGTTTAAGCTGGACCCCAGGATGGAGATTGAGGTCGAGGCAGCCCGGCTGCGGGCGGCCGCCGAGGAAAGACCGATGAAGCTGCCGGTCAACCGGCGCGTCGACGAGCGACATCACGTGGTCACCGAGGACGGGCTTTCGGTCTGGTACACGATCCAGGTCTCGCCACACAGCAGGATCCAGGAGGCCATTTTCGAACGCTCCGACCGCATGCCCTCCGACGACGAATGCCGGCGCTGGCTGCGGCTGCTGGTCGTGGGCGCCGACGCGACGGAAGCACCCGGGCTGCCAGGTGCGATGACGCGCCGCTTCGAAGCGTTCGAGCGCAGCCCTGAGCTCGAGGCCCCACTGGCCTGATGGCGCTCGCGCAAGCTGTGCTCGAAGAGCTGCGGCGTGCCGTCGGCCGCGAGCACGTCATCGACTCGAGCAACGACCTGCGCATCTTCGAGCGCGACGCGTCGATCGAGGGCGCGGCGCCCGACGCGGTCGTCCTGCCCGCGAACACCGCAGAGGTGTCCGCGGTGATCAGGATCGCCTCTAAAAACCGAATTCCTGTCGTGCCGCGCGGGGCGGGCACCGGGCTTTCGGGCGGAGCGGTCACCATCCGCGGCGGGATCGCGCTGCAGATGACGCGCATGCGCAAGATCCTCGAGATCGACCCCATCGCGCAGACAGCGCTCGTCGAACCCGGCGTTGTCAATCAGGAGCTGACGCTGGTCGCCGCCTCGCACAGGCTTTTCTACGCGCCTGACCCGTCGAGCCAGAAGGCATGCACTATCGGCGGCAACGCCGCCGAGAACTCAGGCGGCCCGCACTGCCTTTACTACGGCGTCACTACTAACCACGTCCTGGGCATGGAGGTCGTGCTCGCGGACGGAAGCGTCCAGTGGGTCAGCGGCGATGCGCCGGATCGCATCGGGCTCGACCTATGTGGCGTCCTCGTCGGTTCGGAGGGAACGCTGTGCGCGATCACGAAGATCAAGGTGCGCCTGCTCCGCACGCCACCCAGTGTCGCCACCCTGCTCGCGGCCTTCCCCACCATCGAGGCGGCGAGCCAGGCCGTGTCCGCGGTCATCGGCCGCGGAATCGTGCCCGCGGCGCTCGAGATGATGGACAAAGTCTGCGTCGGCGCCGTGGAGGCGCATTACCACGCCGGCTACCCAACCGACGCCGGCGCGGTCCTCCTGGTCGAGGTTGACGGGATCGCGGAGTCGACACAGGAGCTGATGGCGGCCATACGCAAGGTGCTCTCCGAGAACCACGGATACGCTATGCGCGAAGCGCAAAGCCCGGCCGAGCGCGATCTGTTGTGGGCCGGCCGCAAAGGCGCGATCGGCGCGCTGGGACGCATCAAGCCCAATTACTACCTGCACGACGGGGTCGTTCCGCGCAGCCGGCTGCCCCAGATCCTGTCCGCGGTCGGTGAGATCGGCGTGCACTACAAGCTTCCGGTCGCGAACGTCTTTCACGCCGGCGACGGCAACCTGCACCCGAACATCCTGTTCGACCTTCGCGACCGCGACGTGCTGCCTCAGGTGGAGAGCGCGGGCGAGGAGATGCTGCGCGCGGTCGTCGAACTCGGTGGCGCGCTGTCGGGCGAGCACGGGATCGGGCTCGAGAAGAGCGCGTTCATGCCGTGGGTGTTCAGCGAGGACGACCTGGATGCGATGAGGCGAGTGAAGGATGCGCTCGATGTGCACGGGATCATGAACCCGGGCAAGATCTTCCCCGACCCAGAGCGCAAGGTGCGGCACCTGGCCGGCCGCACCGGCCTCGCGATCGAGGCGAAGTGGTGGTGAGAGAGCCCCACGAGCTCAGAGGCTCCGCCATGAGTTCGCGGGGACCCCGTAAAAGCCGGGCTACGGTCGAGAAGCCGGCGACAGCCGAACAGGTGGCGAAAGCCCTCCACCAGGCCGCCGAGGCAGGCATGGCCGTCTTCCCAGTCGGCGGCGGCCGCGCGGCGGAGATGGGCGACCCGCCCGCACGCGACGGCATCGACCTGCGCCTGAGCGGCCTCGACCGCGTGCTCGAACACTCGCAGGCCGACATGGTCGTGAGTGTCGAAGCAGGGATCACCCTTGAAGCGCTCCAGGAACTGCTTGGCAAAAGCGGGCAGTTCCTCCCCCTCGACCCTTTCAACTCGCCTGGCCACACCATCGGCGGCCTGCTCGCGACGGGCTGGACGGGCCCGCTCCGCCAGCGCTACGGGTCGCCCCGCGACTACCTGATCGGCATCCGGGTTGCACTTCCCGATGGCCGCCTTGCGAGCGCCGGCGGGCGTGTGGTCAAGAACGTCAGCGGATACGACCTGATGAAACTTCACTACGGCGCACTTGGGACCCTGGGAGTCATCGTCGCCGCGTCGTTCAAGGTTTTCCCGAAGCCGCTGCACGATGTCACCGTCGAATCCACGCACGAGTCGATGGATGAGGCGTGGGCCGCGGCGGAGCGCGCCCTCAACATGCCGATGGCGCCGGCCGCGGTTGAGCTGTTCTCGAGCGGGCGCGTCCTCGCGCGATTTCTCGGCAGCCCCGAAGCGACCAAGCGCATGGTTGCCGATCTGGGTTGGAAGAAAGCAGATGGATCCGCCTGGAAAACGCACTCGACCGCCGCGCCGCCGCGCTGGGCCAGGGTCGCGGCGCCGCGACAGGAGCTCCGCAGGATCCTCGGCAAGCTCGGAGCGGATGAGCAGTGGTGGGCTTCGCCGGGGACCGGCATCGCGAACTGGGCGGTCGCCGGCGGCGCCGAAGACGTTCAGGCAGTGCGTGGGGCGGTCACGGCTGGCGGAGGATCGCTGATCCTCATAGCGGGACCGAGCGAGTTTCGACACGACGCCGGCGCGTGGGGCACACCACCTGCCACGCTGCATCTCATGCGCCGGCTTCGAACTGCATTCGATCCGAACCAGGTGATCAACCCGGGGAAGTTCGTGGTATGAGCGACCACACAACGACATCTCACGCCCCACTCCCCAACCCTCGCCCCGAAGGGGCGAGGGAGATCTTTGCTCGACTTAGCGACGACGACCTCGCGACGTGCGTGCACTGCGGGCTTTGCCTCGACGCATGTCCGACCTTCCGGCAGACCGGCCTGGAGACGGAGTCGCCGCGAGGTCGCATCTACCTGATGACGCAGTGGAAGCGTGGAACGCTTCCATTCACCGAGGACCAGGCACGTCACATCGACCTGTGCCTCGGGTGCCGGACCTGCGAAGCGGTCTGCCCGTCGGGCGTGCCGTACGGAAGGATCATCGAAGCCGGCCGATCAGAGGTGGAGCGGATACGGAGACCGGCGCCAAAACATTGGCTCGCGAGGACCGCTTTGCGCCAGCTCGTCGCGAAGCCGCGCCGCCTGCGCACATTCGGCGCGATCACCAAGGCGGCGCAAGCGCTGGGTCTCACGTCGATCGTGCGTTCAGGGCGGCAGCTGCCAAAAATGCGGACGCGATTTCAGCCGCCGGCCGGCGGCATCGCGCCGGCGATCGGCGAGCGTAAGCATCGCGTCGCCTTCCTGGTCGGATGCGTCATGCCGATCCTGTACCCGCAATCACACGACGCGGCGGTCAAGCTGCTTCAGCTTGCGGGCTGCGAGGTGTGGTTTCCGCGCGCGGAAAGATGCTGTGGCGCCCTACTCGCGCACAACGGCGACCTCGAGGGCGCGGAGCGGCTGCGCGACGCGAACATGCTGGTCTACCGCGACTCGAACTTTGAAGCCTTGATCGTGGACTCGGCCGGCTGCGGCTCGCACCTGAAGGATTTCTACCCCGAGCTCACGGGGCGCGTGAAGGACTTGAGCGAGTGGTTGGTCGAGGTCGGGCTGCCCGCTCCTCAGCGCGAGGTGAAGCTGCGCGTCACGTACCAGGACGCGTGCCATCTCGCGCATGCCCAGCGCATCCGCAAGCAGCCGCGCGAGCTCATCCGCGCAGTGCCGGGTGTCGAGCTCGTCGAGATGAGGCACCCGGACATCTGCTGCGGGGCGGCGGGCCTGTACAGCACGCTCGAGCCCGCGATGTCGGCACGGATCCTGCAGGAGAAGCTGGACGACGTCGAGAGCACGCACGCCGACGTGATCGTCACAGCCAATCCGGGTTGTCAGATGCAGCTCGAGTCGGGACTGCGGTCACGGGGCTCGACGATGCGCGTCGAGCACGTCGCGGAGCTAGCGGCTCGCGCCTTTCTGCATTAGGCCGATTTTCTTCAGCCGCGGAAGGGCCTGCGTCTTTGTGACATCGACCTCGAGCCGGGCCACCGCCACCGTGACATTGTCCGGCGCTCCAAGCTCGCGGCACCTTTCGATGACTCGTTTGGCCCCACGCTCGAGGTCGCCGTCCTTGAGCAGGAGCTTGCCCATCTCATCAACGCTCACGCCTGCGGTCTCGACCCCATCGCTGCACAGGACGATGGCGTCGCCTTCCTGAATCTTGATCTTGTCGGTGAACGACTGAATCGATTCCCAGACGCCGATCGCGCGCGTCAGGCGGTGCTTCAACGGATGGGTCGCGGCTTCCTCAGGCTTGATCACACCAAGACGCACTTGCTCGGCCGGCCATGAGTGGTCTTGAGAGATGAGCTTGCCGTCGCCGTTGTGAAACAGATACGCCGGGCTGTCGCCAACGTTCAGCAAACCGACCTCGCCATTGCTGATCGCGGCGACGACCATGGTGCTTCCCATGCCGGACCACTCAGGGTTGTCACGCGCGGCCTCGAACACTGCGGTGTTGGCCTGCTTGCACGCGCGCTTGAGGCGGTCCAGGTCGGGTCCCTCGCCTCCATCCTCGGCGAGCGCGCTCGTAAGGGTCTCCACTGCGATGCTGCTCGCCTTCTGTCCGGCGGCATGACCGCCCATCCCATCGCACACGACGAGCAGCGTGTCGAGGCCGGCCTTGTTGCGCCACACCATCACCGAGTCCTCGTTCTCCTCTCGCTCGAGGCCAGGGTCGGTCGCCGAGGCGACCTTAAGACGCATCGGCGCGCCGGTTCACTAGCCGCCGAGGACAGAGAAGTGAACCGCGTTCTGTCCGATGGTGATGCGGTCGCCGTGGTTGAGCTCCTTTTCCTGGATCGGCTCGCCGTTGACAAGCGTGCCGTTGGTGCTCCCGAGGTCGACGATCCAGAATTGCTCACCGCGCCGTTCGACGCGGGCGTGATGCCCGCTGGTGGCGGGATCGCGGAGGATGAGGTCGTTGTCCGGAGAGCGTCCGAGCCGAAGTGCGGTGTCACCAGCGCGGTGAGTGTGGCCTGCATCAGGGCCTGACTCGATCGTCAGCTCTGCCTGCTGGCCGCCGCCACCGACCGCGTGCAGTGGTCGCGTCGGTCCACCGAGCACCTCCGACGGTGCCGTAGGCGCTGGCGGCGGCGGCTGCCACGCGGGCATCAGCGCCGTGGCGTCGTGGGCCGCGGCGGCTGCGGCGGCTGCGCCCGGGGAGATGATCGTCGCTGCCACATCGGGGACGGCGGTCGGCTTGGGGGCCGCGGTCGGGGCCGCCGCAGCAGGAGGCTCCCATGGCGCTGGCGGTGGCGGTACGGCCGGAGGCGGAGCCATGGCTGGTGGCGCCGGCGCGGCCGTCACCGGCGGCTCGGGGAATTTCGGTAGGGCCGGAGAATCGGCGGGCGGCGACCAGGATGGTCCTGCCGGCGTGGGCCGAGCCCGGGGAGGCGGCGGAGGAGGCGGTGCGGGCGGTGCGGCCGAGGGCGCGGACCACGAAGGCGCTGCCGGGGCCGCGGGCTCCTCGGTCTTGGGCGCGTCCCATGACGGCGCGGCGGGCGGACCCCACGATGGCGCCGCGGCCGGCGGAGCGCTGGGGATCGAAGCCGCGGGTGCTTCCCACGACGCCGCGGTCGCGGGCGCGCCCCAGTCAGACGATGTGGAATCAGGGGCCTTCGACGTGCTCGGCGGCGCGTCCCACGACGGCACCGCGGGCGAGCTCCAGGACGGTGCGGGAGGGGCCGCTTCAGATGCCCCCGGGGCCGGCTTGGGTGCTTCCCACGATGGTGCGGGAGGCGGCGCCGCAGTGCTCGGCGCAGCCGCGGGCGAGCCCCACGTGGGCCCGGGGGGCGCCGCCGCGGGCGAAGCGCCCCACGATGGTGTAGGCACAGGCGCGGGCGGTGGCGGTGGCGGTGCGGCACCCCACGTCGGGGCGGCCGGAGAGGTGGGCGAGGCTTGCCCGCCCGGTGTGGGGGCACCCCACGTCGGGGCAGGAGCCGGAGGCGCAGCGGGCGGTGTCGACGCCGCTGCCGGCGGTGGGGCGGCGGGGGCCGCAGGCGCCCCCCAAGCCGGAGCCGGCACGCCGGGCGCCCAGCCCGCCACGCCGGGTTTCGCCGCCGGCTGGTCCCAGTTCGGCGGTGGCGGGGCGACGACCGTCGGGGCGACAGCAGCTCCCGGAGTTGCGGCAGGAGGTGGAGCCCACGTCGTGACTCCGCCGCGTGCAGGCGAGGCCGCCGACTGAGGGGTCGGCGTCGCGGGTCGAACGGGAGGCCCGGACTTCCGGCGTTTGTTGTGGCGCCGGCGCGCCCTTATGTAGAGGACGCCCGCGACGAGCGCCACCACTGCAAGGATGAGATCCAAATACACGGTATCAATTGGCATCCGGTCGAGGGCCTCCTGTGTCCCGAGTCCGTCTATGGATCATTTGCGAAAACAACCTTCCTGCGGACCCGCGCTCTTCGCGTGTCGACGCGTTGTGCTGAAGTATGCCATCCGTACTCACAAGTGCACCACGCCTTTACCCCACGAACTCCGAGGCTTCGCCTTGAGTTCGCGGGGGCCCCTCACACCGTGCCACCGATCACTACCCGGCCAGATGCGACGCCCGGGATGGTGAGATCAGCATCGAGCAGGTGGCGCCCGGCGCCGAGCGGTTGCCCGGTGACGACGTGAAGCCGCAGCCGCCGGCCGACGGGCATGTCGAGGTGCCGCGGAAAGGGTGCGCGCCCAGCATGGGTCTCCACCTGGATTTCATGCCGGGCGAGGGGTATGCCATCGAGACGCAGGCCACTGATGCCCGCCACCACGGCCGGCCTCGTCCGGTTCTCGAGCACAAAGCTCAGTCCATCCTTTTCCGCGCGCAGGCTCTCGAGGTCCGCGAGTCCCTCCGCGAGGTAGCGTGGAAGCTCGGGTCGCGGCCTCGGCGACGGAAGTGTCGCGGTCACCGTGAAACGCAGTTCCGTCCGATCGACCGTGCGTCCCCAAACGCTGAGCGACGCCTCGAGCCGGTAAGCGCCCTCGACCTCGAGCGGCACGCTCAGCGTGGTGGCGTTGACGGCCGGCTCGATCGCGGTCGGCACCTCCACGTCGGCAGTACCTGAGAACTTTCGCTGCACGGCGTCGGCGATTCGACTCACACCGCGACGTCCAGCGCGTTTCTCTCGCATCAAGGTCCAGCGCACGACACCGGGTCCGGACAGGTCCGGATCGTCGTTGACGATGACCAGTCGCGCGCTGAACGGGACATCAGGATGCTGAATGATTCCGAACGGCCGGTCGGGATCGAATGCAAGAGGTTCGATGATCAATCGCGTGGGCTTGAATGACTCTGCCAGAGCATCGAGCGCGGCCTTGGGTTGGCGCGCGTTGTCGAGCAGGCCGAAGCCGATTCCGGGGAACGGATCCACCAGGTGATAAGCGAACGCACCCCAGCAAGGCTCGAACTTGCGCGTGCGAAGGTGCTCGGCCGCAAGGCGCACTACATCGGCCTGGAATGCCTGTGACGATTCGACGTAGGACTCGAGACTCGTGTGCGCGGAGGGAAGGCCAACGCCACGCTCGGCCCAGTTGACTGGCTGAAACCCGGCGTAGCGCCATGCGGCATCGTCATCGGCGACGGGCCACCGGTTGCCGATGCGCTCCCACACCGGCGAGTCCAACGTGGGCAGCGATTGCGAGCCGAACGCGGTCACCATCACCGGCTCGGCTTCAGTCAGCTCACGCCACGAGCCAGACTCCCAGCCGAGCAGGCGGTGTTGGTCGATGTCGCCCGATGCGGCAAGGGCCGGACGCGTGCTGTCGAGGTGCTCGAACGCGGCCCTCAGCTCTTGGTCGATCGAATGGTTCTGCCGAACCGCATTCACATCGCCGAGCTCGGAGTTGCCCGTCAGCCAGGGCGGGTCGTCGTGTGCGATCCACATCGCGACCGAGGGACGGTTGCGCAGCAACTCGACCATCTCGGCCTGCTGCTCGCGAGCCGCGGCATCGAAGAAGCGACCATCATCGCCGCGCGCGTGATATGCGTACGCACCGAAGAGTGGAAGCTCTTGCACTAGCAGCATCCCCGCCTCGTCCGCGAGCCGATAGAACTCCGGCGGCAGGACATTGGCGACAACGCGAAGCGCATCCAGGTTGGTTTCCTTGGCGATGCGAAGGTCCTCGTCGAATCGCTCCGGCGTGAGCTCGTCCAGTCGATAAGAGGGCGCATAGCATGCGCCCCTCAGGAACATCGGCCTGCCATTGACGGCGAAGCTCCATCGACGCGGCCCGATGTCCCATTTCAGCTCTCTGAATGCGAAGGCATCCTCGACGCGAGTCGTTTCCACGCCGCCGACTGCACCCGCAACCATCTCCGCGCGATACATCGGCTGCTCCCCGAAGCGCCACGGGTCCCAGCGCCTGGCGCCGGGAAGGGCGAGCCGAATGGAAACGGTTTGCTCCATCCCTCCGCCCAGCCGCACCTCGCGGTGGACGCGCAGCGGTGCGGTAGCCCCTTCGGCGGCGGCTGGGGAGATCACGAGCTCTACCTGCCCGTCCATCTGCCGACCATCCAGGTTGCGCAGCCGCGCCTCCACCTCGAGCCGTCCATCGCCCGCTTCGTGGTACGGCTTGAGCCGCATCCAGTCGATGGCGATCGGTCCGATGTACTCGAGTCCAACCGGCCGCCAGAGCCCAACGGGCGCCTCCAGTCGGTAGGGGTCGGGCAGGCTCGAATACGCCGATGCCGGATAGGGCTTCAGCTCACCGTCGTTGAAGATGCCCATGATGTGCCGCTTCTTGTCGGGCTGGGTCTCGACCGGGGATTCGCAGCAGATGACGAGCAAGTTCTCGGGCTTGAGATAAGGCGTGAGATCGAATCCGAACGGCGCGAAGTAGCCGTAGTGGGAGCCGAGCAGTTTGCCATTGAGCCAAGCGTGGGTCGCGAGAAACGCGCCGCCGATGCGGAGCAGAACGCGCCCCGAATGGTCCGGGCGCTGGAACTCGGTGCGGTACCACACGGCCTGGTGGTCCTCGCTGGCGACGAGCTGGCGTGGGACCTCGATCGGCTTCCAGCCGGCGCCCCTGCCGACTGTCAGCCGTTCGGCCTCGCCTTCTCCCAGCGGCATCCACACCGCCTCCCAGCCGCTCAGCTCACGGATGCCTCCTGGCCGCTGCGGGAGCGGGAGGAAAAGGCAGTCGTTCAATGCGCCGTCACGCGGTGGGCGAACGCGCCGTCGGCCGTGGCACAGAAGATGACTTCGCGTTTCATGGCCTCGGCGAAAGCGGTCTCACGACCTCTTTCGATCAGCGCAAGGATGCTGCCCCCGAAGCCCGCGCCCATGATGCGGGCGCCCAGGCATCCTTCGATGCCCCAGGCCTGCTCGACCAGCGCATCGACATTTGGCGTCGACACCTCGAAATCATCGCGCAGGCTCTGATGCGATTCCTTGAGGAGAATTCCCAAGCGTTCAAACCGGTGCTCGTTCAGAGCATCCACGAAGGCGTGGACGCGAGCGATCTCCGAATCAACATGGCGGCGACGCTTCGGGTTGCCGGACTCCGCCTCGCGCCGGCGCTCGTTGTAAGGCGTGTCCGCGAGCGATCGATGCTCACCCGAGTCGATGACGGCGATCACCAGCTCGTCGGGGAAGGGCACCGTTTGATATTGGAGGGTCGAGCAGTCGAGCAGCAACGCATTCCCACGCCGGCCGAGCGCGGATGCGAACTGGTCCATCACCCCAACGTGCACGCCTGTGGCTCGTTGCTCGGCACGCTGGCACGCGAGTGCTGCGTCCACGCCGTCGAGCTCAGGGCGCAAGCCCGCCGCAATGGCGACCAGCAGCGCGGCGGACGAGCTCAGGCCCGACCCTGGCGGCACATCGGACTCCACGGCCACCGCTTGCGGTGCGGCGCCAAGCTCGGTGCCGATCGCGCGCACGTAGCTCAACCCTCCGCCGATGTCACTCTCGATCGACCACTCATCAGCCTCTCGCCCGGTGACCCGCGTGTGCCGGTCGACCGCGGCCGGCAGAACGACGCCGCCGAGGTAATCGACATGCTCGCCGATGAGGTTGACGCGTCCGGGTGCGCGGCCGTGCCACGCCCTCGACGGCTCGTGTCTATGCTCCACGAAGCTCCGCGGCCTTGTCCTCAGCGCGCGCGTCGACGATGAAGGCGCCGGCGCCAAGCTCCGACCCGGCCAGGTACTTCAACTTGTCGCGCGTGCGGTTCGGCGGATAGAACTCGACATGGAAGTGATGGTCGCGACGGGTGCGTCCCGCTGGTGCCTGATGCATGGCCATCACATAGGGCAGCGGACGATTGAACAGGCGGTCGTACTTCTGGAGCACGCCTTTCAGGATTTTCGCGAAAGATTCGTCGTCGTCGCGATCGAGGTCCAGCAATCCGGCACGATGGCGCACAGGAGCGAGGTGCACCTCGTAAGGCCAGCGCGCGAAGGGCGGCACGAAGGCGATCCAGTTTTCGTCGCGCATTACGGTGCGTTCGCCATCCGCCTCGCCCTTGATGACATCGCAATACAGGCAGCGGCTGGTCTCGCGCATGTGCTTGGCCTCGGCCCGCAGCTCTCTCTGCAGGACGGGCGGGATGAAGGGGTATGCGTAAATCTGCCCGTGCGGGTGGCTCAGCGTGACGCCGATCTCCTCGCCGCGGTTCTCGAAGACGTAGACGTAGCGCACGTTGGGAAGGCGGCGCAGCTCTCTGGTGCGGTCGCGCCACACCTCGATGAGGTCGCGAATCTGGTCGACGCTCTGCTCCCCCAGCGATGAGTCGTGATCGGGCGTGTAGCAGACCACCTCACAGCGTCCCTGCTCGCCCGTAAACGATGGGAAGCGATTCTCGAAGACCGCGATGTAGTAGTCGGGCTCGGGGATCTCGGTCTCGAGGTGGCCAGGTCTGGTCGGACACAGAGGGCAATGGTCCGGAGGCGGGTGGTACGTGCGGTCCTGACGCCAGGGCGCGATCGTCACCCATTCCTCTAAGAGCGGATGCCAGCGAAGCTCGCTCAAGGCTTGCGCTCGTAGTAGATGAGGTAACGCCCGTCAGGTTTCTTGACCAAACGCTTCTTCAGCTTTCTCGGTACAGAGGACTGTGAGGCCTTCGCAGTCCTCACCACCCGCGCCGGTGTGCTACTCAAGAGCCCGCCTGACCGCATCGGCCGGCGTGTCCACAGACTCGAGGCCCTTCACCGACCAGCCGTCAAGGGCGACCACGGGCCGGCCGAGGCGACGAGCGATCGCGATCTCGCTCAGTGTGCCCCAACCCTCACCGATCGCGATCACGCTCTCCGCCGCGGTGACGATGAGGACGTTGCGGGCCTGGCCCATGCCCGATGGGAGCGAGACCGTGAGATGCGGGTTGGCGCCGCGGCGATCGGTGTCGGGCAGGATCCCGACCACGGTGCCACCCGCGTGCGCCGCGCCCTCGCTCGCAGCGCCGGACACGCCGCCAAGACCGCCGTTGATGACGACGACCCCGGCCTCCGCCAGCAGCCTCCCCACCTCGCGCGCCGACTCGAGTTGCGATGCGGTCGCCTCGGAGGCGCCACACACGGCGACATATCTGCGGGGCATCGAGCCAAGAGTTTAGTGGTGCTTGGCGAAAGACCTCGGGCTGGTACACTCGCTTCGAAGTTCAACGCCCGTGGGGCAAAGGAGGTGAGGCGGAAGCTTGGATAAACCGAATCGTGGTGCCAGCCGCCTCGTTTGCCAGCCGGGAGCTCGGGAGGAAGTGAGCCTCTAGGGCTTCCATTCCGAACCCGACTCCTGGAGTCGGAGGCGGAAGCACTGCGAACGTCGACATCGAGAGCCGGGCGATAGCCCGGCTCTCGACTTTCAACTCAAGGCCGGGTTGTTGCCCGGCTCTCTTCTTTTGCCGGAAGGCCGGGTTTGTTGCCCGGCTCTCTTCCTTTTCATAGCTACCATCTCCGTTGGTGAGCGAGAACCTGGCCGATGTGTTGAACAAGGCTCCCGAAGGCTGGCTGCAGGCGATGGGCGTGACCATCACCCACGCCACCCAGGATGAGGTGCGAGCCGAGCTGACCGTTGGGCCCGAGCACCTGCAAAGCTATGGGATCGTCCATGGCGGCGTCCACTGCGGGCTCATCGAATCGCTGGCGTCGATCGGTGCCGCGCTCTTCGCGTATCCACGTGGTCTGTCCGTCGTCGGCCTCGAGAACACGACCAGCTTCATCCGCGCAGTGCGAGGTGGCGCAAAGCTGCATGCGGTGTCGACGCCGATCACGCGCGGCCGGCGGACCCAGGTCTGGGAAGCTCGTGTACTTGATGATGAGGAGCGCGTCGTCGCCACGGGTCGGGTGCGGCTGCTCTGCCTGGAAGCCAACCAGGCCCTCGCGGGCGAACAGGTGAAGGGACCGCTCTACACCCCGTAGTGGAGAGCTTCAGCGGCCCGAAACGTAGCTGAAGATGATCTGGTCGATCAAGCGCTCCACCGGAGCAAGGTCGTCGGTGAATACTTGCCCGTGATAAGGGGACACGCGTAGGTCCCCTTCGGTAAGCGCGCTTGCCGCGACTGTTCGAGCGAGCGGTTCGGTGATCAGTCCCAGGTTGTGCTTGACGTCTTCGATCGTCGTCGGTTGGGTCGACCCGTACACGAGTGTGTTCCCAAACTCAGGCACATCGACCAGGAACACATTGGGGTACACAGCGGCCATCGTGCTCGCAATCGCACCGACAAGCCGGTAATCGGTGGCTGTGCGCCCCGCGTTGACTACAGCCACACCACCAGGGTTCAAGTGGCCGCGAACTTCGCCAAAAAATTCGCGGGTCGTGAGATGAAATGGGATGTAGGGCTGCCGGTATGCATCCATGATGATGACGTCATAGTGCCCAGCCTTCGTGTTCAACCAGTACCGCGCGTCCGAGGCGACCGGATGGACGTTGGGCTCGTCTAGATGGAAGTACCGATGAGCGATGTCGAGGATGTCGGGATCGATCTCCACGCCTGTGATCTGTACCTGCTGCCCGTACGCCACCGTGTACTGACGAGCTGCGGTTCCACCAGCGAGGCCGAGGATGGCAACATCCGTCGGCCGCGGTTCGCTCGCCTGGGAGGGGCGGAATGAATTGGCGATCAGCATGTAGTCCCATGGACCACGCGTGAGCAGGTCCTGCGAGTCATAGATCGAATGAATGGCCTGACCCTCATTGAGAATGAGCTCGGTCTTCGTGCCGACCTGGACGACCTGGATGTAGTGGTACGCGGATTCCTTCTCGTAGAGGAGTGTGCCGACCTGCGGCGGCTTGATCCCTGATGGTAGGAGGACCCACGCGAGGATGACCGCGATGCCAAACAACGCATACCACCGGCGGCGGGGCCATAGGGCCGCCGACGACAGAGCGATGAGCGCCAAGCCGAAACCCACCAGCGTCGGACGCGTGCCGTAGGTGGGGATGAACCAGAAAACCGGTAGGAACGTGCCCAGAATGCTCCCCGCTGTGGACAGTGCATAGACGCGACCGGCCGTGTTACCGCCTGTCTCGACATCCTTCAAGAGCAGCCGGATCGCGAAGGGGCTGACGCAGCCGAGCAGGATGACGGGGACCGCAAACAAGAGCACGACTGCAAGCAAAGTCCCGGCTACGAGGCCCACGCTCAGCTCTTTGAACCCCTGCTGAGAAACGAGCAGGATCGGATAGCTCACGAGCGGGATGACTCCGATCCAGAGGCCGGCCCAAGCTGTGATCTGGTAAAGCACATCGGCGCGCGGGTGGCGGTCGGCGAGCCGTCCGCCGATGACGTAGCCGGCCGACAGGTAGATGAGGATCAGTCCGATCAGGACACCCCACACGTAAAGGCTCGTCCCGAAGTACGGCGCGAGCAACCGAGACGCACCGAATTCCACGCCGAGCGAGGCCATGCCTGACACGAAGACAAGTGGCAGCAGTACGCGCCGCGACAGCCCCTCGGTCAAAGCGTGCTAGAGGTTAGCTAAGCGGCTGCTCTGACGCCCACTTGCGAGTCTTCTCGGCCATCGGTACGGGCAGCTGCACGTTGACCTCCGCATAGAGGTCGCCCGGCTGGCCGCCCTTCGGGTCGGGCAGGCCGAGCCCGCGCAGCCTGATCTTTTTCCGGTTCTGCGTCTCGGGCGGAACCTTGAACTGGACCTGGCCGCCCTTGAGGGTCGGCGCGGCAACCTCCCCGCCCTGGAGGGCGACGTTCAGGGGGACCGGCACGGACACGCGCAGGTCCTTGCCTTCGCGCGTGAAGACGGGATCGGGCAGGACCTGCACCGTCGCGCGCAGGCCCGGGACGCGAAGCACGGTGCCTTCTTTGACGCCGGCCGGGATCTTGACCTCGACGCGCCGGCCACCAGGGAGCTCGACCGTGCGGCTGGTGCCGCGATAGACCTCTCCCAGGCTGACGGTGATCGGAGCCTCGACGTCCACCGGCACCGGCCGGGCTCGGGTACGTGTGGCGTTGCCGAAGATCGACCCGAAGATGTCTCCGAACGACCCGCTCTCGCCAAAGAGATCCTCCATCTCGTCGGGGGACACCGTCCGGTACTGAACATCGGGCCCACCCTGCTGAGTGCGAAAACCACCGCCCGCGGTCCGGCGGCCGCTGCCGGGCTCCACGCCCGCCTGCTGGGCGGCCGCCCAGTCGGAGCCGAACTCGTCGTAGAGCTTTCGCTTCTTGGCGTCGGACAGCACGTCGTGTGCCTCCGAGAGCTCCTTGAATCGAGCCTCGGCCTGCTTGTCGCCTGCATTCAGATCGGGGTGGTGCTTGCGCGCGAGCTTGCGGAAAGCGGACGAGATCTCCTTTTGCGTCGCGGTCCGCGGCACGCTCAGCACGTCGTAGTAGTCCTTGGTTTTCGCCATGTGCCTACGTTCTTACCCGCTTCAGGTGGCTCACGAACCCGGGGCGGAGCTCGTACCCGAGGGCCTCGTTGATGCGCAGCATGGGCGCGTTCTCGGTGTCGTTCGCCGTGCGGATGGACGGGATGCCCAGCTCGACCGCCTGGGCCACGGACTGCAGCTTGACCGCCCGGGCAAGGCCGCGGCCACGGTACTCAGGATGGCAGCACGTGTATCCGGTCCAGATGGGACCCCGCACCGGCGGAAAGCGCAGGAACGACAGCGCCACGAGGCGATCGCCGTCGAGGGCGATCCAGTAGCGGTCGAAGCGAAGGTCGGGGGCGCCGGTGCGCTCGACGAAGTTCTCGAATGACACCGGAAGGATGGGCACCGTGTGCGGGACGTCCTGATGGGTCAGCTCGCTCAAGGCATGGAGCTGCCGGAGCTTGTCGGGATCGTCCCACTCCGCGAGCGTGGTCAAGACGATGCCCATTTCGGCTGCTCGTTCCTTAGCCGCTCGGGCTTCCTCGAAGAAGCGCTCGCCGTGGCGGCGAAGATCCAGCTCCCAGACCCTGTCTGAGCGGTCTCTCTCGAAACCTTGGCGCTTGAGCTGCGCGACGTACCTCGGCTCGTCTTCGGCGGCGTCCGCGTAGAGAACATAGGCCTCCTGCTCGACAGCCCGCTGCCCAACCCAGTCGATGAGCCAGGCCATCAAATCGGGGTCCTGCCTCGCCTGGTCCAGCCAGACGTCGATTTCGCAAAAGCGCTCTGGAGCCTTCACCCACGGACCGTGAGCCCAGCTGACAAACGCTACGGGCGTGCCCTCGACCTCGGCTATATAGCGGCCGATCGACCAATCGTCGGGCGCGTGCTCCCAGCGAAAACGGGTGAGAATCGGATCCGTCGGCTCGCTGGGATAGGCGTCCGTCATCAAGTCGGCGGCGAGCACGGCGTCGTCCAGAGTGGCCGGCCTGATCGTTGGCTCGATCACTACCCAGACTCTAGTGCTATCACGCTGGGGACTATCGCCGAGCGGCTCACCTCGAGGATGCCGACCGATGGGGGCAAGTGGTTCCGCATGTGCCGCGCGACCTGCAGCCAGGACCATTCGAACCAACCGGGATTTCGTGTCAAGCGCAGCGCGACTGTCCGCGGATTCCACTGGTGCACGGCTCCCGGGTTGAACACCAGCGTGCCGTCGATCGTCTCGACATGCGGCCTGTGAATGTGACCGAACACTATGGCGTCCGCTCCTCCGAAGCGGCGCCGCAACGTGCGGGGCAGGCCGGCATGCGGCTGATATCTGCCGAGGCTCAAGGTCCACACCAAAGTCTCCGGCTCCTCAATCCAGCGACCGCGGTTCCCGTGGACGACGACTATGCGCCGGCCCTCAACCGTCAGTTCGCGGGTCAAAGGCAGTCCGGACGTGCCGCCGTCGTGGTCCCCGCGCACGGCTTCGACCGGGGCGATGGCCGACAGCGCGTCGAGGGTCTCCTTTCCGTTCACGTCACCCGCGTGGATCACGAGGTCGACGCCGCGCAACACCTCGAACAGCCGATCTGGCAAGCGGTCGAGGAACTCTGGGCAATGCGTATCGGCCACCACGCCGATGCGGGTGGTCACGCGATCCGTCGCTGAGAGGTGGCTCGCATCGAGGGATCTAGCTTAGTTCGGATAGATGGCTTGAGCTTTTTACATGCCCACTTGACAAATTGGCAAGGTCTGGTTTCTAATTTGGCGCATGAAAGACCTCCAACGTGAAATCGTCAATCAGGTTGCCTCGGGCAAGATATCGGCTGAGGAGGGCGCCGCCCGCCTCGAATCTCTGGAGGAGGTCGAGGCGACGAGCCAGGCGAGCTCGGTCGCAGACCAGCCGGCCGCAACCCCCGCGAGCGTTGCCACGCGCCGGGTTCGGGTTGCGAGCGTGATCGGGAGCGCCGAGATCGTGGGCGACCCAAGCGTCGCCTACGCCGTCGCCGAGGGACCCCATCGGGCCAGGCAGGACGGCGACACGATGGTCATCGAGCAGGGCCCGATTGGCGAGGACCACCACTTCAGCTTCAGCCGCAGCGATCGGCGGAGCGTTATCGACAGCGTCGATTTCGGGCGCAGGAAGATCAAGGTCCGGATGAATCCCGACCTCGCGCTCGCGGTCCAGGTGAACGCAGGCTCGGTGCGAATCGAGGGTGTGCACGGCGCGATCACCGGTGAGGTGCTCGCGGGCAGCTGCAAGATATCCGGTTTCACTGCACCCATCGACGTCGCCATCCAGGCGGGCAATTTCACGGCGAGCGGCAGGCTGGACCGTGGCGCGTCGAAGATTCGGTGCGAGATGGGCAACGTTGCCATCAACCTCGACAAGGGCTCGAGCGTCAAGGTCGCGGCACGCACAACGATGGGTAAGGTCGCCGTGGACAGTGGCGGTGACGAGCAGGTTTTCCTCGGCCAATCCGGCAGAGAAGTCACCATCGGGGCGGGCGCGGCAACGCTCGAAATCGAATGCACGATGGGCAACGTCCGAGTGTCCGCATGACGGTCCTTTCGGACAGGACTCGCCGGCCGCCACTCAACTGCCCGGTTTGCGACGAGCGGCTCGTACTTACGCGCCTCACCTGTCTGGCATGCGACACGGAACTGGCGGGCGGCTTTGCGACATGCGAGTTCTGCGTGCTGTCGAACGAGGACCGCGAGGTGCTGCGCGTCTTCCTCGCGTCACGCGGAAATATGAAAGACCTCGAGCGCCATCTCGGCGTTAGCTATCCGACCGCACGGGCGCGCTTCGACGCGCTGCTCACCAAGATCGGCATCGATAGGCCCGCGGGCGCTCCAACCCAAACACGCGTGGAGCTCATGGAGCAGGTCGCTCGCGGCGAGATCGACGTCGATGAGGCGCTGAAGCGCCTCGAAAGCAATTGAAGGGGGACTCACCATGAACCCGATGGACCCGTCGAACTTCTCGCCGGAAGAATTTGTACGGGACGTTGCGGAACAACGACAGCGAGTTAGAGAGGCCGACGGCCTCGTGCGCTATGCGCACTCGCGGAGTGGATTGCTTTCGCGCTTCTTGCAGCGGCTGGCCGACGGAACCGATCCGACCGGCGCCGGGCGCGCGCAGGGCGCACTTCCTGACAAATCCCGGATGCGTCCTGGCACCCGCCGTTGAGGGTACCCCCTACGCCGGCCCCGGTCTCCTCAATCCGGCGGCGGCAGCCCCCGCGTTATGGGCGGCAGTGGTGTCGGCTCCCGCATCGAGCGCCTTGACCGCCCCGGTCGCGAAGAGGTGTGCGCGCGCGGTATCGAGCTGCATATCGATGTTCGCAAGCGAAAACCAGGCGCAGTAGGACTGACGGGCGTTGTCGACCGCGACCGGCGGATGCGCCATCGCGGCAGTGGCCCACTTCACCGCAGTCGCGATGTCGTGGCCGCTCGCAAGTGCACGGAACGCTCCTTGCGCCGCGGCATGGCACGCGGGGGCTTTGGCGCCACCACGCCTGGCCCATGCGAACCATTCGGCGTAGGCCTTGTCGTCGCTGGTGGGGTCGGCTCGCGTGATGGCGACCTCGAAGTGCTTCTGCGGGACCACCTGCCAGGACGGGTGTTCCTGGGACTGAACCGGCCCAGGTATCGGCGGGTGCGCGGCGGCTGCGACCGGAGCCGCCACGGGCGGAGTCGGAGCTTGTTGGGCCGGTTGAGCCGGCTGGACCGGTTGAGCCGGCTGGACCGGTTGAGCCGGCTGGACCGGTTGAGCCGGTGACGTTGCCGGCTGTGATGCCGCCGCCGGACCAATGTGAATCACCGGAGCCCAAGCCGGCACCGGGACCGAGCCAGGCCAATCGGTGTCGAACGGTGACGCAGCCGGCGCCGGCGTAGTCGGAACGGCAGGCTCTTCGGGGGGGGCTTCGAACGGCGCCGGCGGTGCGGGCGGCGGCGGGGGTGCCACCGGTTCTGGCGCGGGAGCCAGCGCCTGCACGGGTGGCGTCGGCGGAACCACAGGCGGCGCGAGTGGGGCCGGCGGTGTTGGCGGTGCTGGAGCCGCGGGCTCGGGAGGCGCCTGTCCCCAGGCTGCAGCCACGGCCGGCACCTCTAGGACGGAGTGATGTCCGGGCATCGCCGGGGCGTGAAATGGTGCCGGCGCTTCAGGCTCAGGTGTGATCGCCGGCGCTGGAGGAAGCGTGTCTTGGATGGCAGGCGCCGTGTCTGCTGAGACGGAATCCGACGTCGACCACACGGGCATCGCCCGCTCGGTCGGCGGTTCCGGTGGCCACAGGTTCGGGTCCGAAGCCGCGGGCTTTGGGATATCCACCGGAGGCCAGGCCGGCATTGCGCGCTCGGTCGGCGGTTCCGGCGGCCAGACGTCAGTTTGTGCTGCTGCTGGTGCAGGGGTTTCAGACGGCCAGGCAGGAGTAGCCGGTTCGGCGGGTGGAGGCGTGCTGATCACCTCGGCCTCTATCGCAGTCGGCGAAGGCGGGGACGTGGCGGCGATGCTCCCGGTCGCGGCGGTGGTCTCCTCCGCCTCGATCGGCTCGGGCTTCTCTGACGCCTCGATCGGCTCAGCAGTCTCCGATGGCTCGCGGGTCTCCGGTGGCTCGGCCATCTCCGGGATTGCCTCCGCCCATCGGGGCGCATCGCTCGCCATCGGCACAGCGGGCTCGGCGCCAACCGGCTCATCCGGCTCCGCTTCGCTCAGCGGCATCGCGGTCTCCGGCACCGTCTTCGCCCACTCAGGCGTCGGTTTCTGCATCGGAACCGCGGGCGCTGGTCCGTCGCCATTGTCGTCGCTGGAACCTTCGTCTTCGCCAGTGACCGGGACCGTTTGCGCCCAGGTAGGTGTCCCCTTCTGCATCGGCCGCGCGGGAACCGGCTCCTCCGGCTCGGGCTCTACCGGCTCGGACTCCGTTTCGTGCTCGGGTTCGGTTGTCTGCGTGAGCTCGCTCGCTTGCGCCGGGTCGGTCGCCAACGCGGCAGCCCGCTGCTCGGCCTCCCCGGGCGAAGTGACCCGGTCTGCCTCCGCCTCGTCGAGTTCCGCCTCGTCCGATACTGCGCCGACCGGTTCCGGTTGGGCAGCTTCCAGCTCGTCAGATTCAGCGACCTGGGTATGGGCCTCAACCGGCGCCGCAGGCTCGGGCGGAACCGTCGGAAGGACCTCGGGTTCGGGCAGGTCGGGAAGCAGCGACTCCACCTCGCCGGACGCCTCTGGCGGGTCAGTCGAGTTGGGCGGCAGAGATCCTTTCTCGTCCACGGGCTCCACTCGAATTCAGTCTATCTGCGGTGCACCTGCTTGTAGACACGCTGGAAGCGGGTCGGTTGGTCGCGCCGGTCAGGCAAACAGGTTCGTGAGGGCGTCTTCGGCAAGGGGGTCCGGCTGCTGCTCGGCCCAGTCGGCGGCGTCCGAAGCCTCCTGGTCGCACTCGGCCTGGACGCGAGCAACGTCCTCGGCGGTGATCCACCCGCGCTCGACCAGCCACGACCGGAAGCGCTCGATCGGGTCGTGCTTGGCCGCACCGGCGATCTCCTCCTTGGTGCGGTACTTGAGCTGGTTGTCCTCGGAAGTGTGCGAGTTGATGCGCCAGATCTTGGCGTCGATCAAAGTCGGCCCCTCGCCTTGGCGCGCACGCTCGACCGCCTCCCTGCACACCGCGTAGGCAGCGGGAACGTCAGTACCGTCGACGGTGACCCCGACCATGCCGTATCCCCGCGCCCGATCCGCGACATCCGGGTTCGCCATCTGCAACCGGATCGGCACGGAGATCGCATAGCCGTTGTTCTCGCAGACGAAGACCACTGGCAGCTTGTGGGCGGCCGCGAAGTTCACGCCTTCGTGAAAATCACCCTGGCTCGTGGCGCCATCCCCGAAGGTGCAGAGAGTGACGGCGCCGTCGCCCGACAGCTTCGATCCGTAAGCAATCCCAGACGCCTTTGGAATCCACGCTGCAACCACTTGCGAGACGGGCGCGATCTTGAGCTTGCGGTAGCTGTAGCAGCCGCCCGGGATGTTGCGCCCGGCGGACAGCGGATCGCCCGCCTTCGCGAACACTGCCAGCATCCATTCCTTCATCGTCAACCCGCGGACGATCGCGTTCGCGAGCCCGCGATAGTGCGGAACCAGCCAATCCTCAGGCCCGATCGCCGCGGTGGATGCGACCTGGATGCCCTCGTGGCCGCGGCTCGAACCGACGAATGGGGCGCGTCCCTGCTTGACCAGGATGTGCATGCGGTCGTCGAGCGCCTTCGCCATCGTCATCCAGCGATGGAGCTGGAGGTACTCCTCGTGCGTGGCGGTCTCGCGCTTGGTCGTGGTCGCCATCAAGCCTTCTCGCGGACAATAGCTCGGGCGATATCGACCACCTCGCCGGCGGTGAGGCCGAGCTGATTCAGGTGTTCGTAGTAGCGGCGGTGGAAATCGGAGAAGTCGGCCTGCTCGGCGCGCTCCTCGCGGACCCGCTTCACCTCGACCAGTACCTTTGCAACGAGCTCGGGCTCTGGCCGGATTCCGGCCTCGCGCAGCGCGTGCTCGATGACCACTGCGCCGGAATGCTTGCCATACACGTAGTCGACCTTGGCGCCCATTTCGGCCGGAGGCAGGAACTGGTAGATGGCCGGGTGGATGAGCATGCCCGCCGTATGGATGCCGGACTCGTGCGTGAACACGTTCAAGCCGATGCCCGGCTCCGTCGGCTGCACGGGGATGCCGGTCACGCGCTCCAGGTGGCGCGCGAGGTCGCGAAGCTTCTCGTATTTGAAATGCGGGATCTCGATGCCGAAGAGGTAGCGCAGCTGCATCAAGACCTGGTGCATGGGCGCGTTACCGGTGCGCTCGCCGATGCCGTTGACGCTGGTTGTGAACACCTCGGCGCCGGACCCAAGCGCCGTCACCGTGTTCCACGCCCCGAGCCCCAGGTCGTTATGAAAGTGCACGACCAAAGGAGCATCCGGCGCGGCGGCCTTGATGCGAGGGATGTATTCGCGGACCGCGAAGGGTGAGTAGCAGCCGACAGTGTCCGGTGTCGACGGACGCGTGCCTCCCGCCCTGAGCCCCTCTCGATGGAGCTCCGCGATGTACTCGACATCGGCCCGGCTGCCGTCCTCACCACCGAATTCGATCGACGTCGCGCCCTGCTCGCGCGCGTAACGGATGGCGTCGCACATCATCCGGAGGTTGGCCGCCCGATAGAACCACACGGGCAGCTCGAGCCACTCGGACTCGGGGACCCCTTCGCGATGCAGCAGCGTCTTGCCGAGCTTGTACTTCACGTGCAGGTCGGAGGCCGAGGTGAAGATGAAGTACGTGACCTCGTCCCGCTTGTAGCCCAGCGAATCGATCACCTTCATGGTGGAGTCGATGTCGCTGTTGGTGGAGCGACTCATGCAGACGACCTCCAGGTCGGGCCGGATCTCTCCACGCTTGCGGCCCTCGAGGACAAGCCTCAGCGTCTCGCGCTCGCTCTCCGACACGGACGGAAAGCCAACGTCCATGACGTGGACGCCGATGTCCGAGAGCATTCGCGCGAGCTCGTACTTGTCCTTCGGCGTTATGGCCACGCCCGGCATCTGCTCGCCGTCGCGAAGCGTGTCGTCGTAGACGCGGATCTGGTCGGCGGGCGGGAACACAAGGTCGTGCGCGAAGCTCTTGGGGTCGCGCGCCAGCTCGTCTAGCGGCTCCTGGAGCTCCACGGGTTTGACGCCGTCCACTCAGCGCTGCGCGGCGACGCGCCGTTCCTCCAGGCGCCTCCGCACCCAGGGCACGAGCCCGCCCATGCGCAGGAGCTCGTTCATGAACTGCGGAAACGCCTCCGATCGGTACTCGTCACCTTTCGTGAAGTTGCGAATCACGCCCTCCTCCAGGTCGACCTCGAGCTCGTCGCCTTCAGCAACTCCTTCGGCCGCCTGGGGAGACTGCAGGATCGGGTAGCCCATGTTGATGGCGTTGCGAAAAAAGATCCGCGCATACGAGTCGGCGATCACGAGCGAGATGCCGGCGCCGCGGATCGCGACCGGCGCGATCTCTCGCGACGAGCCGCAGCCGAAGTTCGAGCCGGTGACCATGATGTCGCCCGGTGTCACCTGGGAGGCCCACGTCTCGCGGCCGGGCACGCCTTCCATCGCGTGCTTGCCGAGCTCCTTCTCGTCGAGCGAGTAGATGGCGTACTTGGCGGGGATGATCTGGTCGGTGTCGATGTTGGCGCCGAACTTCCACGCCCTTCCCCGAATGACCTTCGGTAGCGTCATCTCTCCCCTCCCCCCCTCGGGGGGAGGGTCAGGGAGAGGGGCGCGAATGCATTCATCGGATCCCAGCCGGCATGTGTTTCAGCACCTCGCTCGGGTGCGTGATGACGCCGGTGACCGCGCTCGCCGCGGCGACCGCCGGGTTGGACAGGTAGACCATCGCCTTCGGGTGGCCCATGCGGCCGGGGAAGTTGCGGTTCGTGGTCGAGAGGCAGACCTCGCCTTCACCGAGCACTCCCATATGCCCGCCAAGGCAAGCACCGCACGTCGCCGTCGTCCAGGCCGCGCCCGCGGCAAGGAAGACGCCGATCAAGCCCTCCTTCTCGGCCTGGATCGCGACCTGATGCGACGACGGCGTGATGATGAGCCGCACGCCATCCGCGACCTTATGTCCTTCAAGCACGGCGGCCGCCCGCCGCAGGTCTGTGATTCGCGAGTTGGTGCACGAGCCGATGAAGACCTGGTCCAGCCGCGTGCCGGCGACCTCTGACAGCGGGGCGTAGTTGTCTGGAGACATCGGCTTCGCGACCCCAAGCTCGACCGCCGCCGCGTCGAACTCGAACAGCTTCTCGTACTCGGCGTCGGCGTCGGACGATACCGGCGTGTAGGGTCGTTTGGCGCGCCCGTTGAGATACTCGCGCGTGATCTCGTCGAACTCGAGGATTCCGTTCTTGGCGCCCGCTTCGATGGCCATGTTGGTGATGGTCAGCCGCGCTTCCATGTCGATGTGCTTGAGCGCCTCACCGACATGCTCCATCGCCTTGGACCTCGCGCCGTCGACGCCGATCTGGCCGATCACATAAAGGATGAGGTCCTTTGCCTCGACCCACTCCTTTAGGCGGTTGTGATAGACGAACTTCAGCGTCTCCGGCACCCGGAACCACAGCTCGCCGAGCGCGAGCACGCACGCGAGGTCGGTGGAACCGATTCCGGTGGCGAAGTTGTTCAGTGCGCCGTACGTGCAGCTGTGCGAGTCGGCGCCGACGACCAGCTCTCCTGGCAGCACGAGCCCGTGCTCCGGAAGCACCGTGTGGCAGATGCCGCCCTGCCCCACCTCGAAGTACCACTTGACTCCCATCTGGTGCGAGAACTCTCGGGTGAGCCGGCCCAAAGTCGCGCTCGCAGCGTCCTTGGCCGGCTGGAAATGGTCCTGGGTCACCGCCACGCGGTCCGGATCCCAAATCTTCTCTGCACCCATCTGCTCGCGCATGATCTTGCCGGCGGGCGGGATCGTCAGGTCATGGCCCATGGCGAAGTCGACCTTGGCCAGGATCAGGTCGCCGGGGCGCACGGTGTCGCGGCCGCTCGCGCGGGCGAGGATCTTCTCCGTCATCGTCATGCCCATCTCTGGTCTCTAGTCCCTCAGCCTCTTGACTACTGCGTCGCCGGCTTGCGATGTCGACAGGTCGCCGCCGATGTCGCGCGTGCACTCACGCGCGCGAATGGCTGATTCGACCGCACCCTCAATCGCGTCTGCCATGACGGGAACACCCAGGTGTCTCACCATCATAGCCGCGCTCAAAATCGCCCCCACCGGGTTCACCAACCCTTTGCCGGCGATGTCAGGCGCCGTGCCGTGGACCGGCTCGAACAGGCCCCGGCCGTTCGACGGATTGATGTTGGCCGATGGTGCGATCCCCATGCCACCGACCAGCTCGGCGGTGAGGTCGGAGAGGATGTCGCCGAAGAGGTTGCCGGTGACGATGACCTCGAACTGAGCTGGATCCTTTACCAGCTGCATCGCGGCGGCGTCGACATAGAGATGGCGCGTCTTGATTGTGGGATGCTCGGCGGCCACCGCCCTCCAGCGGTCCTGCCAGAGGCCGCCCGCGAATGTCATCGCGTTTGATTTGTCCACCATGACGACCTCGCGCCTCGCGATCGCGAAGGCGTGCTCGATGATCCGTGTTACGCCCACGTACGTGTTGACGTCCTCCTGGGTCGCGATCTCGTCTCTTGTGCCCCTCTTGAAACGCCCGCCCATGCCGACGTACAGGCCCTCCGTGTTCTCGCGGACGATCATCAGGTCGACGCTGCGGCGATCCTCCCGGCGCAGCGGCGACAGGCGATCGTCATAGAGCCGGGCCGGGCGAAGGTTGACGTAGAGGTCGAGCTCGAAGCGGAGGCGAAGCAGGACGCCCGCGAGGTAATTCGGATCCGGTACGCGCGGGTCGCCCACAGCGCCGAACAGGATGGAATCCGCGGCGGCGAGCTGGGGCCAGATGTCGTTGGGGATCGCGACTCCGGTGCGCAGGTAGGAGTCGGCGTTGACGTCGAATTGCTCGAACTCGAAATCGGCACCAGCCGCCCGCAGGACCTTGATCGCTTCCGGCACGACCTCCTTCCCCGCCCCGTCGCAGGGCAGGACCGCAATGTTCTTAGCCACCAGCGGGAGTAGCTTCCTTTTCGCGAAGCTTGTAGCGCTGGATCTTGCCAGTCACCGTCTTCGGAAGCTCGTCAACGAACTCGATCAGATGCGGGTACTGATAGCGCTGAAGCCTCGACTTGCAATGCTCCTGCAGCTCGGCCACGAGGGAGTCGGTGCCTTCCACCCCGCCCTTGGTGATGACGAAGGCTTTGATTCGCGTAAACCCCCCGACCTCCACGCCGACCACCGCGCTCTCGCCGACTGCCGAATGCTCCAGAAGGACAGACTCGATCTCGATTGGCGAGGCCCAAAGACCGCTGACCTTGATCATGTCGTCGGAGCGACCGTCATACCAGTAGAAGCCGTCCGCGTCGACGCGATATCGATCGCCGGTGAAGAACCACTCGCCGAGGACGGACCGTTTGGTCTTCTCGTGCTGGGCCCAGTAGAGCGCTAGCGCGCTGTCCCCTTTGACGTAGAGATCACCGGCCTCGCCGGTGGGCGTGGCCTTGCCCTCCTCGTCGAGGATCTTCAGCTCGTAGCCCGGGACTGGCTTGCCGCTCGAGCCCGGCCGCACGTCGTCGAGCCGGTTGGAGCAATAGATGTGGAGCATCTCTGTTGAGCCCACTCCGTCCAGGATCGTCAGGCCATATGCGTCCTTCCATCGCCGCCACACCTCCGCCGGCAGCGACTCTGCGGCCGCGACGCAGTGGCGGATCGATGACAGGTCGCGGGCATTCGAGCCTTCGAAGTTGAGGATCGCGTTGTAGAGAGTCGGAGCCGAGAAGAACAGGGTGGGCCGGCGCTTCTCAATGGTGTCCAGCACAGTCGCCGGCGTGTGCCGGCCGGCATGCAGGACGGTGGTCGCGCCTACCCAATAAGGAAGAGTGAGGTTGTTGCCAAAGCCGTAGGCGTGGAAGAGCCCGGTGGTCGAGAAGGTGGTGTCGCTCTCGGTGATCCCAAGCACCTGCTCGCCATATGTGACGCAGGTGTACGGGATGTCATGCTGCAGGTGCACGACCGCCTTCGGCCTCCCCGTCGAGCCCGAGCTGTAAAGCCAGAAGGCCATGTCGTCCCGGCGGGTCGGCGCCGGGTCGACCTCGGCCTCGACGGGGATCTGGCCCGCGCGGATGAGGTGCGGCGGCTCGGCGGCACGTTCGACAGCTTCTTTCAGCTTCTCCTCGCTGGCGCCGTCGACGACGACCACACGAGCCAGCGAGTCCTCGATGAAGTGGTCGTAGTCCTCGGAACGCTGCAGCAGCGGGTTCACCGGAACTGGCACGGCGCCATGCCGGATCGCGCCCAGGAAGGCGGCGACCCAGCCGGGACTGTCGAAGGCGACGATGAGGATCCGCTCTTCCCGCCTTACGCCCAGCTCCGCGAGCGTCCGCGCCGCCCCACACGCGAGCTTGAATAGCTCGCCATAGCTGACGTCGCCGCCCGCCGAGTGGATCGCCACCTTGCCCTCGCGGCCGGCGTTCAGGTTGCGGTCGAGTAGGTCGGCGGCGACGTTGTAACGATTGGGAAGCTCCAACCCACCCATGTCGACGTTGAGTGTAGTTTCGGGGTGTGTCGGATGATCGGCTGATCCTGGTCTACGACGGCGAGTGCCAATTTTGAATCCGGATCGCGCGCTGGGTCCGGCGCCACGATCGGGTGGGCGGTATCGATCCGAGGCCGAATCAGGAAGAAGGGCTGACCGAGCGGCTGGGCATGAGCCGCGAGGAGGTTGGTCGGGCCGTGTGGGCGGTCGAGGCGGGTGGGCGGAAGTTCGAAGCAGCAGCAGCGGTCAACCGGACCCTTAGAGAGCTGGGGGGCGGATGGGCCGTTGTCGCTTCGTTCTATCGAGTCCCGCCAATTCGGTGGATCGAGGACACCTACTACAAGAGGGTGGCGCGAAGGCGTGCTTGGTGGTGACGGGACGGACTGTGAACAAGGAGTTTGAGTGGGCCTGCAGACATCCACGCAAGCCAGGAGTTAGTGGCCGAAGTTAATTTGGGATTTACCTTGACCCTACAAACAGATGTTCGTATACTCTCTTCATGAGAGTGGGGTGGGGATGATGTATCCGGAGAATCTCTCGCCGAAAGGCTGATTAGCCTCGGCAACAGCATCGACCTCCTCGAGCTCGACTTCTCTCGTATGGCGAGCGACTTCGCCCGTACCGAGCTGTACGACGAGCAGGGCTTCGACAGCCCGATCTCCTGGATCAAGGCCAACTGCCACATGGGCGGCGGCGCGGCAGGCGATCGCGTCTGCGTTGGCGAGCAGCTGGAGCACTTGAGCCAGAGCGGAGCCGCTATGGGTATGGGCGAGATCGGCTTCGCCCACCTCGCGCTGATCGCGCGAACCTCAGCTGCGATGGGCGAACGCCTGAACGAGCGCCGGCTGCTGCGGAAGGCAACCGAGCTGAGCGTTCGTCGCTTCCGCAACGCCTGCA
>WNEZ01000637.1_pt1 | contig 39477 bp, 42 predicted proteins | sample 5400521 | NCBI WGS metagenome assembly WNEZ01 (sample SAMN13153339, study PRJNA577476) | soil metagenome | isolation source: 120 cm saprolite under Douglas fir tree site 2 hole 1 replicate 1 | place: USA:California | collected 2015-04-18 | reverse complement strand
TTGCGACGGCGGCCGGTCGATTGTCCATGCTGGCCGGGCGCGTACGCACGCCGCTCGACCGCGCACTTTTCCGTCAGGCAGCGCGTGCCTTTGAGAAACAGCTTGGTGCCTTCGCGCCGGCACAGCCTGCACACCGGTCCCGTGTAACGCGCCATTCGCTAGACCCGCCGTTTCTTCGGCGGACGACAGCCGTTGTGCGGGATCGGGGTCACGTCACGGATCGAACGGATCTGCAGGCCCGCGCTGGCGAGCGCCTGAATCGCGGACTCACGGCCGGAACCAGGACCCTGCACGCGCACGTGCACGCGCTTCACACCGAGATTCAACGCTTCACGCGCCGCCTGCTCGGCAGCCACGGTGGCCGCGAAGGGCGTCGACTTCTTGGAGCCCTTGAACCCCGCCTTCCCCGACGAACCCCACGTGATCGCGTTGCCCTGCAGGTCGGTGATCGTGATGAGCGTATTGTTGAACGTCGCGGTGACGTGCGCGATGCCCTCCGCCTCGACGATCTTCTTGGCGCGTTTGGCGCCTGCCGCACGTGCTGGTGCTGGCTTCTTTTCGTCTGGTTTCTTCTCGTCCGGTTTCTTTTCGTCCGCCATGTGCCTCTACTTTTTCAGCACGGGCTTTTTCTTGCCCGCGATGGCGCGCCGTGGGCCCTTCTTGGTGCGCGCGTTCGTGTGCGTGCGCTGGCCGCGCACCGGCAGATTCTTGCGATGGCGGCCGCCCCGATACGTCCCGATGTCCATCAACCGCTTGATGTTCATCGCGACCTCGGTCCGCAGCGCGCCTTCTACTTTATAGTCCCGCTCGATCACCTGACGGAGCCGCGCCACTTCCGCGTCGCGCAGATCGCGCACGCGGGCGTCGGGGCTGATGCCCGTCTCCGCGAGAATTTTGACGGAATTGCTGGGACCGATGCCGAAGATGTACGGAAGTGCGTACTGGATTTTTTTGTCGCGCGGCAAATCCACGCCCGCAATACGAGCCATGCGTTAACCCTGCCGCTGTTTGTGCTTGGGGTTACGCTTACAGATCACACGAATTACGCCCCGACGCGTCACGACTTTGCAGTGCTCGCAGATGGGGCGCACGCTCGAACGTACCTTCAACAGGCGGCTCCGAAAAAGTGGAACGTGTTCTGGTTGAGCCGTGAACAATAGACGGGGTCGTAAGTTCACGCAAGGGGCGGGATTACGGAGCACTCCGCAATTCGGCGAGACGCCATTCCTTGCTCTCTAAACGGTAGCCGAGAAATAGCGTCTCCCGCCGCACCTCGGCGGTCCCCGACACGACATAGCGACGGGTTAGCTCCACGAACCCCTTTCCGGGTTCGACTTCCCGTATCGCCGTGATATCGAGGCCCCGCTCCTCGGCGCCGCGCAGATACCGTCTGAGCAACTCAACGGCCTGGGCGCGGCCGAGCGGGGACGACGGATCGGCGCCGGGAATCTGCAGCAACAGGTTGGAGCTCTGACCGACCAGCGCTTGTGGATCGTGGGCGAGCAGCGCCTGCTTCGCGCGAGACGCCGCGTCCGGAAGCGTCGCTTGCGCGTCCGCCCACGCCGCGGGCAGAAGCGTCAGGCCACAAATCGCAACGAATCGCCGGACGTTCGGCATGGCTCGGTAATACCCTCAACCGAGCGCTTCGACAACTTGGCGATACGCCGCAGCGGGATCAGAGGCGCCGGTGATCGGCCGGCCGACCACGAGGTGCGTGGCACCGCGGCGTACGGCGTCCGCCGGGCTGATCGTGCGCACCTGATCCCCCGCCGGCTCCCCATTGCTTCGAATGCCCGGAACCACGATCCACGGCTCCGGTCCCAAGACTTCCCGCAGCAGCCCAAGCTCCTGACCTGACGCAACGACACCGCGCAGCCCCGCCTGCATCGCCGCGCGCGCGAGCCGTTCAGCCTCGAATCCAACATCCGGCACACCGCGACCCAGAACGCTCTCGAGCTCGGCGGCATCGTGAGAGGTCAGGACCGTGACACCCACCAGCGCGAGATCCTGACCCGCTGCCCGCGCCGCCGCGCCGAGCATGGCGCGCCCGCCCAGGCAATGCACTGTCGCCATCGACACGCCGAGCTCACCAGCCGCCGTGACCGCCTTGGCGACGACGTTGGGAATGTCGTGCCATTTGAAATCGAGGAAGACTTGAATTCCGCGCTGTCTGAACTCTCTGATCACCGCGGGACCTTCGCGCACGAAGAGCGCCGGGCCGAGCTTCGCCCATTTCAGACCCGGCAGCCGCGCCGCGAGCAGCAACGCATCGCGTCCGCTCGGCATGTCGAAGGCGACGATCAGCTCAGCCATGGATCAGCTCACGGGCGATGCGCTCCGGCACACGTGGATCCGCGAGCGCCGCGGTTCCGATGGCGACCAGCGATGCCCCGGCGGCGAGGTACTCACGTGCGTCGGCGGCATTGCGCACGCCGCCGACGCCGATCACGGGCATGCCGACGCGCTCACGCACGCGCCGAGTCGCGAGCACCCCGATCGGCAGCAAGGCTGGACCACTGAGACCGCCGCTGCCGTTTCCGAGGCGCTTATCGAGCAGTCCCGGCATCGTGTTCACTAGGCTCACCGCTTCGGCTCCTTCGTCACGGGCGACACGCGCCATCGCGGCAATGTCGGGAAGCACCGGAGACAGCTTCACCGTGAGCGGCCGAGTCGCCGCCCGGCGGCAGGCGCGGATCAGCTCCGCGAGCCCGCCGGGCTCGGCTCCGAACTCGAGCCCGCCGGCGGTCGTGTTGGGGCACGACGCGTTGATCTCGAAAGCGGCGATCGCTTCGAACGGCGTGAGCCGCTCGATCACGTGGACGTAATCGGCGACTGTCGCGCCCGCGACGTTCACGATGATCCGCGCGCGCCGCAGCCGTTGCGCCAGCCACGGGAGCTCATGCTCGACGACGCGCTCCACACCCGGATTGGCGAGGCCGACGGCGTTGAGCATGCCGCCACGAAACTCCGCCACTCGCAACGCGGGGTGACCCTGGCGCGGCTCTGGAGTCACCGCTTTGGTAATGATTCCGCCGAGGCGATCGAGATCGATGACGTGGTCGAGCTCGCGGCCAAATCCGGCGGTGCCGGCGGCAAGAAGAACTGGATTCTGGAAAGTCGTTCCGAACAGTTCGACCGCACTCACGGCCGGTCCGGCTGAGCCGGCCGGTCGGGGGGAGTCGTCGGACGTGTACCGGGACGCGCCTGCGTGCGCGTCGCCGCGGGGGTGGCGCCGAAGTCCGGTCCATCGAGCGTCGGACCACGCGGGCCCGGTACCGGCGCGTCGAACCGCGGGCTCATCGATTGCCCGGCCCGGGCTACCTCGACACCCAGCTCCCGGGCCAGCGAATCCTCGGCGGCAACGTATGCGACGCTGGGCTCACCGTGGAATGCGCGTGTGTATGGAGAAGTCGCGTACCGAGTCTCCAGAACGGTCGTGATCGAATCCCGGCGATCGGTCAGGAGCGGCAGCGCGGCAACCAGCGCCTTGGGTGCGTAAAGGGATGCCGTGTCGGCCGCGGCGATATCGAGAAACAGCTGCCCGGCGAGGGCCGGGGCCCGCAGTGAATCGCGCGCGAGCTCGGCGACGCGGAAGCGCGCTCCCGGCGTCTCTGGAGTCGTGGCTGCCTGCGTCACCAGATCGAGCAAGCTCTTGGCCGCGGCGTTCCCGCCTTCCTCCCGGCTCTGCAGAGTCAGCTCTGTTATCACCGGCGCAAGGTCGCCGCGCTGCCTCGCTCCAACTACGAGCAATTGCTGCAACCGCGCGCGCGCCGTTCCGGCTTCGGTTGTGCCGGCTGGTGCAATAACGATCGCGCGCTGGAAACAGCGTTGTGCCGGCGCTGGATCGCCATGCACCAGGTACCGGTCGCCGTCCGCGATGAGCAGTCGCGCTTGCTCGGCGAACGGCATACGCGTCTTATGCAATAAGCGGTCAAGCGCCGTGGACGCCACTTCGGGACCACCAACAGCGGCCAATCGGCCGAGCAAGTCAGCGCGTTCAATCTCAAAGACCGGTGAGTCCCCTATGGCGATTAGAGTGGCAGCGGCTTCCTGTGATCGACCCAGCTCGAGCAACGCGTGGGCGCGCGCCGGCAGGGCGGCTGACTCGCGAGAGCGCATCAAATGATCGACGGCGGAGGCATAATCGAGCTGCAACGCTGCTGCCTGGCCCGCGAGCAATTCAGCCCGTGAGCGTCGCGCATCATCTGAGGACGCGAGCACGAGTGCAAGCTTCCCTGGGACATCGCCGGGACGGCCGGGGAGCGTGCACTGCGCGTCGGCCAGATCGAGCCGCTCACGGAGCGAGAGATCCTTCACCGTGCTGCGCGCGCGAGCGAGCGGTTCCTGCGCGTCCTCGCATGCACCCGAACGCGCGCGTCCCTCCGCCTGGAGTACGAGCGCGTCGTCCGCCCAGCGGCTGCGTGGATGACGCGTGACCACACCTTCCGCCTTCGCGGCAGCCTGGGCCCATTCCGCTCGCGCTTCACTCTCGCGTCCCGAGGCTTCGAGTTTGCGCGCACCCTTGGCGTGCTGCTCGGCACTCCACATCGCGTTGTAGTACGCACAGCCGCACAGCACCGTCAGCAGGCATAGCGCACTCGACGACACAAGTCCCGCTCGCCTCATCGGGCTCCGCTCCCGCTGCCCACGGCGAGTTTGCGCTCGAATTCGAGCAGGTAAGCGACGATGCCCTCGGCGATGGCTGCGGCGATCTTGTGCTGTCCCTGAGCAGAGGCGAGAAAAGCGCCGTCGTCGGGATTGGTCGCAAAGCCCGCCTCGACCAGGATGGCGGGCCGGCGCGCAGCGGCGAGTACCAGGAACGGCCCCTGCTGCACGCCCCGGTTCTCGCCCGGATGAATACCCGCGACTTTGGCTTGCACGAGATCGGCGAGGCGAGCGGACTCGCGCAGGTACTCGTTCAACTGCAGGTCGTGAAGAATAAAGGCGAGGGGACCCTGAACGGTCGCCGTATTCTCGAATCGCAGGGCGTCGTTTTCCATCTGCGCCACGCGCTTCTGGTCCTCCGTCTTCGCGTCCGACACGAAGTACGTCTCCACCCCATTCACCCGGGACTGCCGCCGTCCCGCCGGCATCGCATTCACGTGAATGCTGACGAACAGGTCACACTCGGCGCGGCAGAACAGCGGGCGATCCGCGAGGTCGATGAGCGTATCGCTGGAGCGCGTCAGCACCACCGTCAACCCGCGGCGCAGCAGCTCCGCGCGCAACAACCGGCCGATTCCGAGCGTGATGTCCTTTTCGGTCAGACCGCGCGGAAAATGGAGGCCGGGATTGCCGGGATCCACGCCACCATGCCCCGGATCGACCACGATCGTGTGCGGGAGCCGCAGACCTGTCATCGGATTGGGCGCGCGTGTCGTGGTTGGAGAAGCTGAAGGAACGCTCGGCACGGGTGGCCGGACCGTGGCGGCAACGGTGATCTCATCGAGCCGCGCGAGCCACGGATCCCACCGATATCGACCCGCAAGCAGACGCGGCACACAGTCGGTGAGCCATTGGAGCGGCAAGAACAGCGTATCGCGCGCGACATAGGGAGCGCTCACCATCGGATACGCGACGCCCCCATAGCGCACGAACGGCGAGTCGAGCTCGAAATCGAACGCGCGGTCGCCCAGCGTCACGCTGATGGCCGAGCCATTAAAGGAGGTCGCCAACACAAGCGGTTGTGCGAGTAAGATCGCTGCCACGGCCGCCGCGCCCCGCTCGCTTGATACCGGGATGCTGACCTGCCCGCGCGACGTCGCGATCAGCACCTGCTGCGGCAGCAGCGTGGCGAGGAGCAGCAGAATGTTCACGCGCGCCTCCCCTTTACAACGCGTGCCATTTCGCGCTCCGCCACGCGCCGTTTCAGGTCTTCGCGCTTATCGTGGGCTTTCTTGGCTTTGGCGAGTGCGATCGCCACCTTGGCCAGTCCGTCCTTGAAATAGACTTCCAGCGGCACGACGGTTAATCCCTTTTGCGTCGTGGCGCCCAGCAGTTTCCGGATTTCGCGTTTGTGGAGCAAGAGTTTGCGGGAGCGGGCGGGCGGCGGGTTGTTATAACTGCCGGGTCCATAGTGTGAGATCGACATGCCTTCAAGCCAGACTTCACCGTTTCGCACGTGCGCGTACGCCTCGCTCAAACTCGCTTTGCGATCGCGCAGCGACTTCACCTCGGTCCCAGTGAGGACGAGTCCCGCCTCCCACGTTTCCAGGAGATGGTAATCGTGCCGCGCGCGGGGATTTCTGGCGATGGAAATTTTTTCCACGATACTGAAGGCAAGATAAGCATTGACTTGGGGTTATACAACGATCTAGATTTTGCCCTCCTCAGAATCACGCCGAAGTGGTGGAACTGGTAGACGCGCTGGCTTCAGGAGCCAGTGGGCGCAAGCCCGTGGGGGTTCGAGTCCCCCCTTCGGCACTCAGTACCTCGGCACGCCTGGATCTACCTCCCGAGCCCACGCATCGATTCCTCCGGCCAAGCTCCGCACATTCGAAAACCCCGCGCCTTTGAGAATGTCGCGCGCCTGCATTGACCGCTGCCCATGATGACAATGCGTCACGATCTCGGCGCGCGCCGGTAGCTCGCCTATGCGGCGCGGCAGATCACGGAGCGGAATGAGCCGGGCGCCTTCGATACGGGCGATGTCGGCTTCGCGCGGTTCGCGAACATCGAGGAGCACGAGGTCAGGTTTGCGATCACGCTCGCGCTGCAACTCTTGGGCACTGATCTCCTCCCCCTCTCGCTTCCCGCTTCCCTCCTCCCCAACTCCACAGAACGCCTCGTAATCGATCAACGACGTGACCGTTGGATGAATGCCGCAGACCGGACAATCGGGATCTTTCTCGAGCGCGAGCTCGCGGAATTGCATCTTCCGGCCGTCGAAGAGCAGTAGCCTGCCAATCAGTGGATCGCCGAAGCCGACAATCAGCTTGATCACCTCGAGCGCCTGAAGCGACCCGATGACTCCCGGCAGCACGCCCAACACGCCGCCTTCGGCACACGATGGAATGAGATCGGGCGGTGGGGGCTCGCTGTACAGGCACCGGTAACACGGACCCCGCTTGGCGGCGAACACCGAGACCTGCCCGTCAAACCGGAACACCGATCCGTACACGTCCGGCTTCCCGAGCAGCACGCACGCATCGTTGATGAGATAGCGCGTCGGAAAATTGTCGGAGCCATCGACGACGATGTCGAAGCCACGCAAGATGTCGATTGCGTTCGCCGAGGTCAGCCGGTCGGCGAATGTCTCGAGTTGGACGTGCGGGTTGACGTCGTGCAATCGTTCGCGCGCCGCCACTGTCTTCCGCGTGCCGATTTCCGACGTGCCGTACAGAATCTGGCGTTGCAGGTTGCTGCGATCGACGACGTCGAAGTCCGCGATTCCCAGTGTCCCCACGCCGGCGGCGGCGAGATACAGTCCAGCGGGGGAACCGAGTCCGCCGGCGCCGATCAGTAGAACGCGCGCGGCGCCAAGCTTCGATTGACCTTCGAGACCGACATCAGGAAGGGTGAGGTGCCGCGAGTAGCGCAGCAGCTCCTCATGCGACAGCATAGTCAATTCCCGAAGGCGACTCCGGCGATCTGGTACACTTCCGGCTCCGCATGCGAGAGATCGGCGAGTGAGACGCTGGCGAGGACCTCGTTGATGCGCCGCTCGAGCAACCGCCACACCGGCCGAATGCTGCAGGGCGTGCTCGGGTCGCAGCGCTCATCGTCAACGGGGTGCAAATCGCAATTGACCTCGAACGTCACGTGCTCGGATGCTTCGATGACGTCCTTGACGCTGACCGCCTGGGGCGGACGCGCGAGCAAGTAGCCGCCCCGCGCGCCGCGCACCGACTCGACGAGCCCGGCGCGCCGGAGGCGCAGCAGAATCTGCTCGACATAGTCGTGGGGAAGGCGCTCTTGCTCGGACAATTCGCGGGCCGCGACCGGACCCTGTCCCGCGCGCTTAGCTAAATGAACCGACACGATTAGCCCGTATTCCGCCCATGTGGTAACGCGCATGGGGTGAATATGCGAGAGCCGTTATCGGGATTCAACCCTCGGGCTGATGCTGACACCCGCCTGGAGCAGAAAGACATGCTCGCCGGTGTTCCGCTGCAACCACAACACGCGGCTATTCACGTTCCACATGATCGACTGCCCGCTCAGGATGTCGGCCCCCAGCCCGGCGTGCGCGCCTTGCGCCATGCCGCGATCCGACCCCGGCGATGGGAATCCGGCGAGGAGGAATCCCAGATCGAAGTACAGCCGACCCCAGGACGGTCGCAGCGACGGCTCGTACCCTGGGGCGAACAGCACCGCATAAGGCTGGCAGTTGCTCGGGCAGTTGCTCAACTTCAGCGGCGCATAATCGATTTGCAGACCGAGCGACCCCGCCTTCTTGGTGTCGCGGCGGAAACGCACGCCCAGTGTCGGGCCCCGCCCTTCCATCGATCCGCCCAGCCGCGTCAGAATACCGACGGCCGGTCCGAGCGTGCCGTTGAGGAGCTCGGTCTTGCGCGCACTTCCGAAAGCAATGGAAACATTCGCCCGACCCTCGAGCGCCTGGATGGCGCTATTCGGTACCTGGAAGAAGCGGCCTTCAACGAGTGCCGTCGCTTGCGCGCCAAAGTTCACGCGAACCCCTAGACCAAACCCGAGCCCGATCTCACTTGTCGGCGGCGCGGAGCTGCAGATGCCCAGGAAGCCGACGTCCTGATCCGTCACGCGCGCCAGGCCGATGGCACTCGAGGCGTATGGCGCGATGCCTTTGGGGCCGACAGGATAGTAGTTGGACTCGAGGCCGACGAAGGTCATCTGACGCACACAGCTGTTGCTCGAGAGATCGCCGTAGCGCGACACGCCGAGGCCGAGCTCGCCATCGTCGCCGGTCAGGAACGCGACGCTGGCGCCGAAGGACGTGAAGGAGTGGCTACTGCCGGAGCCGTCTTCGATCGAAATCGACGAAACGGTGGGACCGATACGCGCACGCCGCTGCGCCGCGACGTGACCGGACGCGGCGCACGCGAGCACGAGACCGAGGATCGTGAGAATCCGCATGGCAGACTTTTTACGCAATCGCGCTCGCGCGTGCCGTGACTGCGGTCACTTCATGAGGAATCCCACCACGATTCCAGCGGCGTTCATGCGGGCCAGCCACGACCACGCCGTCGCCACGTGAAGCGGGCGGACCCTGGTATACCAGACGCTTCCCCCCAACGTCGAAAGCAGAACCGTCGGCACCCACAGCACTGTGGCGAATTCCATGCCTGCGAGCGGCCCGCCGCCCTGCACCCAGAGACAGGGCCGGAACTGCCCGTAGAACCACGCGAAGATCACACCAAAGATCAGCGCTAAACCAGCGGACTTCGCCATCGCCGGTCCCATGAACCGCTTCATCTCTTCCGGCGTCATCGGCGTCATGAAGGCATCCATGCCTTTGGTGAACACCTTGCCCCACATCAACCAGTCCACGAGGTACGCCACGGCTCCGGCAATCAGTCCCACGACGACCCAGTTCATACGTGCGCCTCCAGAGTGAAAGTCACTTCCGCTCTCCCGGCACGCCGAGCTCCGTCATCGCCCTGAGGTCCAGCACCTCCTCCAACTCTTTCCCTTTCAACAATCCCTTCTCCATCACCAGCTGCCGGACGGTCACATTTTTCGCGACCGCCTCCTTCGCCAGTTTGGCGGCTTCCGCGTAGCCGATCTTCGGTGCGAGCGCCGTGACCAACGCAGGGCTGCGCTCGAGCCAATGCGCGCACTGCGCCGCGTCGGCCACGATGCCTTCGATACAACGCTCGGCCAGCACCTGCGTCGCGTTGCTCAGGATGAGCATCGAAAACAGCAGATTGTGCGCGATGACCGGCATCATCACGTTCAGCTCGAGTTGTCCCGCTTCCGCGGCCGCCGCTATCGTCACGTCGTTGCCGATCACCTGATAGCAGACCTGATTCACCATTTCAGGAATCGACGGATTCACTTTTCCCGGCATGATGCTCGAGCCGGGCTGGACGGCCGGCAACATGATTTCGGCGATGCCAGTCCGCGGCCCCGATGCCAGCAGGCGCAGGTCGCTCACGATCTTCCCGAGGTCGACGGCGTAGGTGCGGAGCGCCCCCGAGAACGCGGTGGCATCGCCCATCGATTGCATCAGCTGCACCTTGTCGCTTCCCTCGCGCAGCTCGAGGCTGGTCATCGCCTGAAGATGCACCACCATCCGCGGGGGATACTCCGGCTCGGCATTCAATCCGGTGCCCACCGCGGTGCCACCGATGCCGAGGTCGCGCAAATCGTCGGCCATACGCGTGAGCCGGTCGCGGTTGCGCTCTACCGTGTGGCCGTAGGCCGTAAACTCCTGCCCGAGGCGCACCGGTGTCGCGTCCTGGAGATGGGTGCGACCCGACTTCACGATCGAGTCGAATTCCTCACCCTTCGCGAGCAACGCGCCGCTCAGCCGATCGAGTGCGGCGACGAGGGGCGAGAGTTGCGCCAGCGCGGCCAGACGAATCGCGGTCGGGATCACATCGTTCGTGGATTGCGCCATGTTGACGTGATCGTTGGGATGCACCGGCTTGTATTCGCCGCGTTTGCCGCCGAGCAGCTCATTGGCGCGGTTGGCGAGCACCTCGTTGCAATTCATGTTATGGGACGTGCCGGCGCCGGCCTGGTAGGGATCAACGACGAAGTGCTCGCGATGTCGGCCCGCCAGCACTTCATCGGCGGCACGGACGATCGCGTCAGCGAGCCTCTTGTCGAGGCGGCCGGTCTCGCGATGGGTCAGGGCGGCGGCCTTCTTGATCCAGATGCACGCGTCGACGAAGGCGGGCAGCGGCCGCAGATTGGAAATGGGGAAGTTGTTGCGGGCGCGCTCCGTCTGCACGCCCCAGAGCGCGTCCGCCGGTACCGGCAGCTCGCCGAGGGGATCGCGTTCGATGCGCGTCTGTTTCATTCCGCGCGTCCCAGACCCCGCGTCAGTCTCCAACCAGGAATCACCCATGGAATCTCGAGAGTTGATTCAGCATCTGCCGGAACGCGCCACGTTTCGCCCCGACGCCATGACCAAGATCGACTGTTTCCGCTCGGACCGGCTGTTCGTCGGCCTCAACTGTTTCGAGCCGGGCCAGGCGCAATCGGTTCACACGCATGGCGGCGCCGACAAATTCTATGTGGTGCTGACCGGAAAGGCCACTTTCATCGTCGGCACGCAGCGCGTCGACGCGCGTTCGGGCGACTTGATTCCCGCGCCGGCCGGCGTTCCACATGGCCCCCGCTCGTTAGCGACGCCTTCGAAACCAGCCGACGGTGAACAGCTCCTTCGCGGCGGCGACGCCGTGCGTCCGCACGAGCAGATAGAAACCGAGCACGGTGAGCAGGATGGTCGTGTAGAACCGCCACAGCAGCAGCATGGTCAGCTGTGACGATCCGAAATCGCCAGCGAATCCCGAGAGAAACGCGACCTCAATCCCACCGCCGCCGGACGGCAGCGGAACCACGAGGGGAGCGTGTAACAGCGCGAGCGACCCGAAGAACATGACCGCAAATGGCGGCGCATCCCGACTGCCCCACGCGAGCGCCGCGAGAATGAGCGCGCGAGCGCCGAGACTGATGACGGTCAGCACTGCTCCCACAAACAGGACCCACCATCGCGCCCGGCGCACGTGCGCGAGCGCGACCCGCCACTGCCGCCGCACGCGATGCCGGATGGCGCCGGGTCGCACCAGGCGCTGCAGTGTCCAGATCACGAGCAGCACGACCAGCGCGATCAGCTCGATGCCGAGCAAATCGCGCGCGAGACTGTGACTCAGGAATCGGTCCGCCGCCTGACTCCAGTCAGGGACGTAATACGCCGCGAGCGCAACGGCGATAGCGCCGAACACCGGCCATTCGGCGGCGACCTCGACACCGAGCGCGACCAACGCCATCACCACCCGGAGGCCCGACCACGTCATGCCGAGAAACCGCGCCGGCTCGCCACCGAGCCGATTGGGCGTGAGGGTCGAGGCGGCTTCGCCGTACAGGTTCAGGCGCAGCGCATCACGGAACGCGAGCCTGCCACCCGCTGCCCGCGTCACGAGCTGAATACGCCACGCCCGCGCGACGGAGTCCACCCCAATCAGGAGAATGGCAAAGACGTGATTCAATCGGAGCAGTCACCAAGTGGGTAAATGAAGCCGCAATTCGGACACGGATTCCTGCAGCCCCAAGGCTTCGGTCGGACCTGGGCACCGCAGCGTATGCACGTCGGTGCAGCCTTAGGCGATGCGGGAGAGCCCTTTGAGGAAGGGATTCGCCTGCCGCTCTCGTCCGACCGTCGTTTCGGGTCCATGTCCGCTGTAGAGGATGGTGTGGTCCGGGAGCGTCAGCAACTCGCGCTCGATGCTGCCGATCAACGTCTCGAAATCGCCGCCCGGCAGGTCGGTTCGACCAATGGAGCCGGCGAACAGCACGTCGCCGGTGAGCGCGACGCCCGGCCCGATGAGGCAGACACTTCCCGGCGAATGGCCGGGCGCGTGCCGCACCTCGAAGCGCAGCCCACCGACCGCCAGACGCTCGCCGTGAACCATGTCGTGGTCGGGAACAGGCAATCGATCCGGCGCGACGAGGCCGAACCACGCGGCCTGGTCGGCCGCAGCGTCGTAGAGCGGCCGGTCGGCGGGATGCAGCCAGACCGGCGCGCCGGTCTGCTGCGCGACCGCGGGTACACCGAGGACATGATCGACGTGCGCGTGCGTGAGCCAGATGCCCACCGGCCGCGCGCCGGTCTCCTCGACCTTGTGCAAGATCAGGCCGGCTTCTTCCCCGGGATCCACAATCGCGCACTCGCGCGCCTGCTCGTCCACGACCACGTACGTGTTTTCGGCAAACACGCCGTTCGGGATCTGGATGATCACTTCTTGGGTCTGCCGTCGCGCTGGTGTTCGCGCAGCGACTTGAGATACTTCTCCACGGCGATTGCCGCTGTCGTCGCGTCACCGACCGCCGTCGTGATCTGGCGCGTCACCTGACTGCGGACGTCGCCCGCCGCAAACAGACCGGCCATCGACGTCATCATTCGATTGTCGGTGATCAGATAGCCGCCCGCGTCGTGGTCCACGTGCCCGTCGACGAGCTGCGTGTTCGGCTTGAACCCCGCGAAGATGAACACCCCGCCGACGTCGAGATTCGAGCGCCCGCCGGTCGTGGTGTTTTCCAACACCGCGTGCGTGACACCGCGGTCGTTGCCCACGATCTCGGGAACGGTGGTGTTGCGGATGACTTCGATCTTGGGATTCGCGAAGGCGCGCTCCTGCAGCAGCTTCGAGGCGCGGAAGTCGTCCCGGCGGTGGACGAGATGGACCTTGCTCGCATAGCGCGTCAGGTAGTCCGCCTCTTCGACGGCCGCATCGCCACCGCCGACGACCGCCAGCCGCTCGCCTTTGAAGAACGCGCCGTCGCACACCGCACAGTAGGAGACGCCCTTGCCCGCGTATTCTTTCTCGCCAGGGACACCGAGTTTGACGGGCGTTCCGCCGGCGGTGAGGATCACCGCCTGGGTGCGATAGGTTTCGCCGCGCGCGGTGGTCACGTCGAACCAACCATCGGCCTCTTTGTGAATGCGCTCGACTGTGTCCGTGACGATTTGCGCGCCGAACTTCCGCGCGTGCTCGGTCATCTTCTGCGCGAGCTCCCACCCCTTGATGCTCTCAAAGCCGATGTAGTCTTCGATCAGGTCGGTGTTCAGCAGCTCGCCGCCGGGCGCCCCGCGCTCGATGGTGAGGGCGCTGAGCATGCCGCGGCCCGCATACAGGGCGGCGCACAGCCCGGCGGGCCCTGCACCGACGATGATGACGTCGTACTCTCGTTTGGCGAGCTCAGTCATTGGCTCTGAATTCCAGGCGCGGGGGATTGCCCTCTCCCGCAAGGGCGCGCGCCAGCTGCGCGCGAAAGTTCACGGTCTCGAACTCGATGTCGGGACGCTGCGGCCCGGCCAGCTTTGCGAGTGCCGCCGCCCCAACCACCACGGTGCCGTGGCGGTTCCCACGAGCCTGATGCAGCAGCGCCGCGGCGGCTTGGATCAACCCCTGCCAGACCCGGGCTTCGTTTTCCTCTATAATAGAACGCCAGACTGTTTCCATCGCCTCGTGGGCGAGCCAGAATTCCCCCGCATTAAACAATTCACGAGCATGCTCGAGGTACCGCCGGCGATCCTCAGGACTCACTGCGCCCCGAGCGCCAGCAGATTCAGCGCCCCATGACAACTCGAGATCGTGCCGATCAGCACTTCGGCCGCATGCCCGCTGGCACCGGCCTCCGCGACGAGGCGATCGCCCGCACGAACGGCATCGGCGGCGAACATGCCGACCCCAAAGACTTCGTGCTTGCACACGAATAAGGCGGGCCCGCTCACGGGCCGTCCGTCCGCACGAAGCTGGGACGCGAGATCACCAACCGTGTCGGACATTTCCCACGTGCGTGGCGCGCCGATCGCGGGACAGAGGGCGGGTTCGATGCAGTGCGTCGGGCAGATCCAGTCCGCCCACGAAACGTAACGCGTCTCATCCGGCCCACCGCTCTGCCGGTCATACGGTGTCGGGAAATCACCGGGGACAGGCGTGACGAGCACGGCGCGATCGGGCCACCGCTCGCGCGCGCGCCGGAACACCCACTCAAACATCAAATGCGGCATGTGTGGTGAGGGAACGATCTGGTCGTCACGTGCGTCGTTCGTCGTGCGTCGTACGTCGGAAAGCCAATCGTCAAAGAAGACGCTCCAATCAGAGGAGACGAATGCTCGATCGGGCGTTTCCCCCAGCTCCCGGCGCGCCCGGCAGTCGCGGTCGCGATCGACGACGATGACGGTCCGATAGTCGGTCTTGCCGCGGGCTTTGGCTTTCGCGAGCTGCGACGCGTAGAAGGTACCGTAGCAGCCGCCGCCTACCACGACGACGTCCCTCAGCGGATGAGTCTCCCCCCGTCGACGACCAGCACCGTGCCCGTCGCGAAATCGGTATCCGCCAGGAGAAACCGCACGGCCGCCACCACATCGGCCGGCGTGCCGAGCCGATTGAGCGGCGTCGTCTCGCGAATCTGCTCGCGCGATTGCTCGTCCCAATCTTCCGGCAACAGCACAGCCCCTGGGGCAACTGCATTCACGGCGATGTCGGGCGCAAGGGCGCGGGCCAACGCCTTGGTCAGCATCACGACGCCCGCCTTGCTGACGCAGTGCGGGACATACGCGGGCCACGGTTCCAGGCCGGCCAAGTCGGCGATATTGACGATCTTGCCTTTCGCGCGGCGCAAATGCGGAATCGCTCCCTGCGACACGAAGAACGTCGCCCGCAGGTTGAGATCGAGCGTCGCATCCCAACTCTCGGGCGTGACCTCCTCGACCGGCTGGCGCACCATAATCGCCGCGGAGTTGACCAGGACGTCGAGCCGTTTCAGGACACGCGCGGCCTGGTCGGCGAGTCCTCGCGCGGCCAGCGGGTCACTCAGGTCCGCCTGGAGCAGCTCGGCGCGCCTGCCCACGCCCCGAATCGCCTGGGCGGTCTGCTCGGCGCCGCTCGCGGAGCCGTGGTAATGCACCGCCACGTCGCAGCCAGCACGGGCCAGTCCAATGGCGATTGCCTGCCCGACCCGGCGGCCAGCACCGGTCACCAATGCGCCCGCGCCTTCGAGCCGCACTAGTACGCCTTTCCAGTGATCGGCACGATCTGCCCCGTGATCGCTTTCGCCTCATCGCTCGCCAGGAAGAGGACGGTGTTCACGACCTCTTCGAGCTCGACGAAGGGGGTTTTGGGATCGGGCTGCATGGTCGCGACGTTGTCCGCGGTCCGCACGGTCGCCGGCGCCACCGCGTTCACGCGGATGTTGGCGTCGCGGTATTCGCGCGCCAGCTCGCGCGTGAGACCGGCAACCGCGGATTTGGCCGCGCTGTACGCCGACATGTGCATGAGCGAGCGGACGACGGCAATCGACGCGAAGTTGACGATGGACCCGCCGCCGCGCGACAGCAGCGCGGGCATCGCAGCCTGACATGTGAAGAAAGCGGTCTTGAAGTTGACCGCGAATTCCCGCTCCAGGATATCGGGCTTCACTTCGGTGAACGGGCCGTAGCTGAAGAACCCGCCCGCAACGTTCACCACCACATCGAGCCCGCCGAAGTGCGACTGCGCCGCCGCCGCGGCGACGCGCGCCGCATCGGGCTGCGTGAGGTCGCCGGCCGAAGCCTTGGCCGCAATGCCTTCCCCCGCGAATTCCTTCACGCGATCCGCCAGCCCAACGGCGTTCACGTCGGCGAGGACGAGCTTCGCGCCGGCCCGTCCCAGGCCGCGCGCGACCGCATGACCGATTTGTCCGACGCGCCCCACCCCCGTCACGAGCGCGACTTTGCCCCGGAAATCAGCGGGCATTCACGGCCGCGACGATGTCGTCCACGGGGGGCGCGCCGCGCTGAGCGTAGCGCACCGTTCCGTCGCGTCCAATCACGTACACCGTGCGCTGGATCCCGCGATCATCGTCCTTGAGCGCGCGATACGCGCGGGCGATCGCCCGGTCCGGATCGGAGAGCAATGGAAAGTTGAACTGCATCTTCTCCACGTAGCTCTTGTGGCTGTCGATGCCCGCGGGATTCACGCCGAGCGGTTGCATCCCCACGGCCTCGAACTTTGCGATCTCATCGCGCACGGCGGAGAGTTGGCGGTTTCAGCCGGGGGTGTTGTTGCCAGGATAGAACACCAATGCGACCGGCCCCTTTTTCAGCAGGGCGCCGAGCGAATACGTCTGGCCGTCGGACGCGGGAGCGGTGAAGGACGGCGCTTTACTGCCGATCGGTAACGGTTCGCTCATGTCTTGGTCCTCGTTGCCAACTCCAGCCGCCGTTCGAGTTGCGTGAGCCACGCGTCGGGTACCTTCATGCTGCCGAGCGGCGCGTGGGTGTCGCCGTACTCACCGTCGCCGTGCCAGTCCGAGCCGCCGCTGATGCCGAGCCCGAGCCGCTCGGCGAGGCGCATGAGTCGCTGCTCGCCGGCTGGAGAATGGCTCGGGTGCCGCACCTCCACACAGTCCAGTCCCTGATCTTGAAAAGTCCGTAGCTGTCCTTCGGTCCCATGATCGCCGAGGTGTGCCGCGACGGTCAGGCCACCCACCTCGTGCACCAGTGAAGCGACTTCGTGCAAGGTCGGCAGTGGTTTCTCGACGTACGCCGCCCGGCCACGGCCGAGGTACCGGCGAAACGCATCCGTGATGTCTTCACATGCTCCGGAGTCGACGAGTGCGCGCGCGACATGTGGCCGGCCCAGCGCGCCGCCGTCGCCGCCGATGAGTTGCGCGTGCACATCCTCGAGCTCGATCGCGACACCAAGTCCCTGCAGCTTGGCCACGATCTGTTCACCGCGCCGACGTCGCGCCGCACGCGTATCGCGCAGGAAGGTCTGAAGACGCTCATGCTCGGGAGGCAGGAACAGCGCGAGGACATGCAGCTCGCCCCATGGCGCGCGCACACTGAACTCGCAGCCCGGGATCACGCGGACCCCGAGCTTCGCTCCTTCGTGCGCCGCGCCTGCAACGCCGTCCGTCGTGTCGTGATCGGTCAGTGCGATCGCCGCGAGGCCGACGGCGCGCGCCCGGCGAGCGACCTCGGGTGGCTCACATTCACCATCGGAGGCCGTCGAGTGACAGTGGAGATCAATGTGCGGCGTAGGACACCTCGGGCGCCGTCCAGGCCGGCTGCGACTGCCGGAACAGCTCGAGTAATTCGCGATCGGACAGCTCGGCGAACGCGCGGTCGGGCGACCGGGCGCCGACCGGCGAGAAATGCGTCACGCGCCGGCGGCGTTGTGACCCCGTGCCCTGCTCGAAGATGAGACCGAACTGGTCGCGCCCATACACCGTGACGCGACCCGCTGGAGACACCTCCCATTTCTCGCCGTCTACCTCGATCGTGCGTCGCGCCATACGTCAGGCTTGCGACGCGGTGGCTACGGGAACCTCACTCCACAGCTCCCAGGCATCGGGCGCGTACGTCGCGATCGTCTGCAGGCGCCGCTCGAGCTTGATCTCCTCCGGCAACCGCGACGCCTGGGCCCGGTGGGACATTTCGGTGGGACTTTCGGAGAATTCGATGAACAGGCGCGGGTCCTTGGCATTGCGGTACAGCCAGATGCGCTGCCCGCGCGCTTCGGCGAACTGGCTCAGCTCGCGGAGCGTGTTCACGTATTCCGTCTCGTTCTGCGCAGCGACGCGCACGCGCGCCGCGGTCAGGACTTTGGGCATGCTCACACCGCTCCCTCGGGAAACTCCTGCAGCATCTTCTTGACGTCGGCGAGGAACTTGTCGGCATCCGCGCCATCCACGACCCGGTGGTCGTACGACATCGTCAGCATGCCCATCGTCCGGATGGCGATCGACTCGGTGCCGTCGGACGCGGTGACGACTTTGGGCCGCTTCTCGATCGCTCCGACGCCCAGGATGGCCACCTGCGGCTGATTGATGATCGGAATTCCGGCAAACGGTCCGAAGCCACCGGGATTCGTGATCGTGAACGTGCCGCGCTGGATGTCGTCGGGCAACAGCTTCTTGGTGCGCGCGCGCTCGCCGAGATCGTTGATCGCGCGCGCGATCCCGATGAGCGACAGCTCGTCGGCGTGCTTGATCACCGGCACGATGAGCCCCCAATCGAGCGCCACCGCGATCCCGATGTTGACATCGCCGCGATAGATCGTGCTGTCACCCGAGACGGCGGCGTTGACGATCGGGTGCGTGCGGAGATTCTCCGCGCACGCCTTCGCGATGAACGCGAGGAATGTGAGGCTCACGCCGCGCTCGACGTAGCTCTCTTTGGCCTTGGCGCGTAGCTGCGCGATGCGCGTGAAGTCGACTTCAAAGAAGCTGGCGACGTGTGCGGACACCCGCTTGGACATCACCATGTGATCGGCGGTGATCTTGCGGATCTTGGACCATGGCTCGACACGGTCACCCGGCCAGGGCTCGACGGTGGGATGCTCGATGGGACCAGAGAGGGGCGCGGTGCGCGGTGCGCCGTACGCGGGGGCCGCGGTGGGAGCCCGTTCGATGTATCCGAGGATGTCCTGCTTCGTCACGCGCCCCGCGTAGCCGCTGCCTGGAATGCGCGAGATATCCACGCTGTGCTCAGCAGCAATCTTGCGGACCAGCGGCGTGGACTTGGTGCGGAGCCGCTGCTCGGCCGTTTGCACACCACCACCGTCGCCGTCGCTGCGCTTCACTGCTGGAGCTGCGGGGGCGGTGGGCACGGCGGCATTAGGAGGCTCGGGTTTGGGAAGCGGCGGAGCCGTGGCTTTCGGCTGCTCGGGCTTAGCGGAGGCAGCGGGCGCGGACGCCACGGCCCCTTTTTCGGTCTCGAGGACCGCGACCAGCGTCTGAACCGGGACGGTCTGCCCCTCCTGCACCTTGATCTCCGCCAGCACGCCCGCAGCGGGCGCGGGGATTTCCGCGTCCACCTTGTCGGTCGAGATCTCGAACAGCGGCTCGTCCCGCTTCACCGAGTCGCCGACCTTCTTGAGCCATTTGCTCAAGGTCCCTTCGGCGATCGATTCGCCCATCTGGGGCATCAGTACGTCTACGCGTGCCATATCCTCTCCATCAGTAGGCCGCGAGCCAGCGCGCAGCTTTCACAATGTCGTCAGTCTGCGGGAGCACAAAGTCTTCCAGCGTCGGTGCGTAGGGCAGCGGCACGTCGTGCGCCGTTACGCGCATGATCGGACCGTCCAGCCATTCGAATGCCTGCTCGTTGATTCGCGCCGCGATCTCGCCGGCGATGCCACCGGTGCGCGTGTCCTCGTGCACGATCAACACCTTGTTCGTCTTCTTCACCGTCGCGACGATCGCCGCATCGTCCATCGGCAGAAGCGTCCGCAAGTCGACCACTTCGACGGATAGCCCATCTTCCTGCGCGAGCCGGTCCGCAGCCTCCAGAGATTTCCAGACAGTCGCGCCGTAACTAATGATGGACAGATTCTTCCCTTCGCGCGCGAGTCGCGCTTCACCAATCGGGGTGAGCACTTCGCCTTCCGGCAATTCTTCCTTGATCCGCCGGTACAGCCATTTGTGCTCGAGGTATAGGACCGGATCTTCGTCGCGGATCGAAGCCTTGATTAATCCTTTCGCGTCACGGGCGGTCGCCGGATAGACGATTTTCAACCCGGGCGTATGTAGAAAGGCGGCCTCAGGGTTCTGTGAATGGAACGGGCCGCCGCGCACATAACCGCCGCAGGGACCGCGGACGACCATCGGCGTCGAGAGCCCCGCGCGGTAGCGCGCCGTCGCCACGTAATTCGTCAGCATGTCGTAGGCACAAGAGATGAAGTCAATGAACTGCATCTCGGCCACTGGCCGGAGACCCATGTGGGCCGCGCCTGCTGCTGCTCCGACGATTGCCGCTTCGGAAATGGGCGTGTCGATCACGCGCGAGTCGCCGAAGCGTTTGGTGAATCCTTCCGTGACTTTGAACGCGCCGCCGTACAGACCAACATCTTCACCGAGAATGAAAACGCGCTCGTCGCGCTCCATCTCCTCCCAGAGTCCCTGGCGCAGCGCCTCGAGAAAAGTGACTTCAGCCATCACAGCGCCTTAAACCAGAGCTTGTCGGCAACGGGCGGATCGACAAACACGCCGGGTAGCGCGCTCTCTGCGTCCGGCAAGGGCTCGTCCACGCAAGCGTCCGTCGCCTGATCCACCTCGTCGCGCACGCGGTCGTCGATGTCTTTCAAGTCGCTCTCGCCCACGAGATCCGCGGAAAGCAGTCGCTGCACATAGCGGTCCACGGGATCATTCTCACTTGCCCATTTATCCAGCTCGCCTTCGGGCACATAATGCTGATCGTCATGCTCGGCGTGACCCTTGCGGCGATACGTCTTCACTTCGATGAAATGCACGCCCTTCCCACGGCGCGCACGGTCGGCCGCGAATCTCGTGGCCTCGTAGACGGCAAAGACATCGTTTCCGTCCACCGTGACGGCAGGAATGCCGTACCCCGGCGACTTCTCGGCAAGGTCTTTGACGGCGAACTGCTTTTCGGGGGGAGTGGAGTAAGCCCAGTGGTTGTATTCACCGATGACGACGAGCGGCAGCCGCTGCACCGCGGCGAAGTTCAGCCCTTCGTGAAAGGTCCCGGTGGAGGTGCCGCCGTCCCCAATGTAGACCAACCCTACCCGCGGCTCACGACGCAGCTTGAAGGTGAGGGCGATCCCCGCCATGACGGGCATCATATCTCCCAAGTGCGAGATCTGGCCGAGGTAGCCTTTTTCGAGATCGTTGAAGTGAACGTTGAGCTCGCGGCCGTGCGTGGGACTCTCGGCCTTGGCCATGTACTGCCGCAGGATCTCGAGGGGCTGAGCGCCCATCACGAGTAGCGCGCCGAGGTTGCGGATCAGGGGCGAGAGGATGTCCTTGTTTCGGCCGCGCTCCAGCGCGTACGCCGTGGCGACCGACTCACCTTCCTGTCCCAGGGAGCGAAACAGGCCGCCGATCACCTTGCTCTGCCGGTAGAGGGCGACCAGGCGCTCTTCGAGCGTGCGGGTAAGCCGCAGGTAGTAATAGATCTCGAGCAGCTGATCGCTCGACAGCGCCGGCCCCCCCGCCCCTGTCCCGGTGGGGATCGCCGCAGTGGGTCGCGTCGCTGGAGGAGCCATGGACTTAAATTATAGTCCAGGGGGAAGAGCCATGGCGAACATCAAACTGCGCATCACCGGCATGACCTGCGGGCACTGCCAGGCCAAGGTGGAGAAGGCGCTCAAAGGTGTGAGCGGCGTCTACTCCGCGGTGATCGATCTGCCCGATGGCGAAGCAGAAGTGGACTTCGACGACGACCGCGTCACGACGGATCAACTCGTCGCGGCGGTCGCGCAGGCGGGCTACGGCGCCAAGCTCGCCGGCTAGTACGCTCCGCGCATGACGTGCGTCGGCTCGACGAGCCGATGCACCTCCGCAAGAAAGCGTTTGGCGAGCTTGTCGAGCTCCGATTCGCCCACCTGATCGGTCGTCGCCTCGACGAAGGTGTAGTGCCCGCCCTCGGGCCGCGCGCTGATCGTGATACGGCCCAACGTTCCGTGATACGCGCGCCGCCGCGGCGACTCCTCGGCCGGCGCCAGGCGCCCGCCGAAAAAGGTCTTCGCGACATCGAGTACCGCTTCGGGACTCGCGCTAGTTCTGTGGAAGTAACGCATGACGCGCAACTCCTCGAGCCTTGAAGCGCCGCAGAGTGAGGCTGTTCAACACCACCGACAGGCTCGACCACGCCATCGCCGCGCTCGCGAGGATCGGGGACAGCAGCCAACCGGTGATGGGATACAACACGCCGGCCGCAACGGGAATCAGTACGACGTTGTAACCAAACGCCCAGATCAGGTTCCAGCGAATCGTGCGCAGCGTGCGGCGCGCGAGCTCGATCGCCGTAGCCACCGCGCGCAGGTCGCCACGGATCAACGTCACGTCCGATGCCTCCATCGCGATGTCCGTGCCGGTCCCGATCGCGATGCCGACGTTCGCCTGCGCCAGCGCCGGCGCGTCGTTGATGCCGTCGCCGACCATGACGATGGGTTGACCCTCACGCTGCAGCTTCTTGACCAAATCGGCCTTCTGCGATGGCAGCACCTCGGCGAGCACCTCGGCGATGCCCATCTCCGCGGCCACCGCTTCCGCGCCTTTGCGCGAGTCGCCCGACACCATCACCACATCCAGCCCCAGCCGCTGCAGCCGGAGGATGGCTTCCCTGGACGTCGGCTTCACCGGATCGGAGATCGCGATCACGGCATACACGGTGTTGTTGACGACGCAGATGACCGGCGAGCGGCCCTGCGCCGCGAGCCGGTCGGCATCCGTGCCGAGCGAGCCAAGCTCGAGGCTGCGCTCGCGCGCGTGCCGCAGTGAGATCACTTCGATGATGCGGCGATCGACCGTGCCGCGCACGCCTCGTCCTTCCATCGCGGCGAACTTTTCGACCGGCAGGAGTGAGACCTGCTTGTCTTGCGCCGCTTTGAGAATGGCATGCGCGAGTGGATGCTCGGACCGCTGCTCGACCGACGCTGCCCACTTGAGGACGTCGGCCGGACTGATCGGCGTGCCGTCGGGTTTCTTGGCGGTGACGATGTGCGTCACCGCCGGCCGTCCGTCGGTGATCGTTCCGGTCTTATCGAGCAGCACGATGCGCACTTTCGCGAGCCGCTCGAGCGCTTCCCCGCTGCGAATGAGGATGCCGTACTCCGCGGCCTTCCCGGTGCCGACGAGAATCGCGGTCGGCGTCGCGAGCCCCAACGCGCAGGGACACGCGATGATCAAGACGCTGACGAACGCGACGGTCGCGAATACGACCGCCCGCGCCTCGGGAGGCGGTCCGAAATCGAACCAGCCGACGAAGGCGGCGATGGCGAGCGCGATGACGATCGGGACGAATATGCCGGCGACGCGATCCGCGAGCCTCTGGATCGGCGCCTTGGTGGCCTGCGCGTCCTCGACGAGCTGCACGATCTGGCCGAGCGCCGTGTCTTTGCCGACGCGTGTCGCGCGGAAGGTGACACTGCCGGTCGTATTCAGCGTCCCACCGATCACTTCATCCCCCGGCTTCTTCGCAACCGGGATCGGCTCGCCGGTGATCATCGATTCGTTCACCGCGGACGCGCCTTCGGTGACCACACCGTCTACCGGGATCTTCTCGCCCGGCTTGATGATGATGAGGTCTCCGACGACCACCGCTTCCACGGGAATCTCCGTTTCGTGGCCGTCGCGCAGCACGTGCGCCGATTTCGCGCGCAGCGCGGCCAATCGCCGGATCGCCTCTGAGGTACGGCCCTTGGCGCGTGCCTCGAGCAACCGGCCCAGCAGCACCAACGCAATGATTGCAGAGACAGCCTCGTAGTAGACATCGGCCGGCAGTCCCACGCGGAGGAACAACGTCGGGGCGGCGGTGGCGACGAGTGAGTACAGGTACGCGGCACCCGTCCCGACGCCGATGAGCGTGTTCATGTCGGCGGTCCGATGGCGGATGCCGCTCCAGGTTCCTTTATAGAACTGCTGCCCGGACCAGATGACGACCGGAAGGGTGATGATCGCCAACCCCCACGTGATCCACGTGAGGTCGAGGACCCAGCCCCGCGCCGCGACCCAATCCCGCAGCGACACGGCCAGCGGCATGATGAGGCGACCAAACAGGTCGACCTGTTTCATCGTGCCGTTATCGCCCATCGGTCGGTCGGCCATCAGCAACATCGAGCCCGCCATGGCCACGACCGTGACGACCGCGGCGAGCGCGAACTTCCATGCGAGGCTGCGCACTTCCCGGCTGCGCGCGATGCGTTCGCGCTCCACCGGGTCCTCAGCCGCGATCGGCGCCGCGACCTCGAAGCCTGCGTTCTCCACCGCTTGCTCGAGATCTTGTGCGGTAACCACGCCGGGGACGTAGTCGACCGTGGCCGTCTCGGTGGCTTGGTTGGCGACCGTGCGGATCACGCCGCGGACGCTCGCCAGCGCCCGCTCGAGCGGCGCGACGCTCGACGCGTAATGCAGATCGGTGATCCCGAACGTCACACTTGCCGTGCCAGAGTTGTACCCTGCCTCGCGCACGGTCTTGATGAGCTGGCCGACGTTCGTCTGCGCATCGTCGTACTCGATCGCGGCCTTGTTGGTCGCGAAGTTGACGCCCGCGGACGTCACGCCGCCGGCGCCCGTGAGCGCCTCCTGCACCGTCGCGGCGCAGCTCGCGCAGGTCATGCCTTCGATGGGGAGAATGATGCGCGCCCTACTCATGGGCCCCCGCCCCCCCAGCACCGTGGAACTTGTGCGGCGACGACGCGGCGCGGCGATCGCCAGGGGGCTCTACTACCAGCAGTCCCTTCAGCATGCTCATGCCGCAGCGGAAGGGGTACTCGCCCGGTTGATCAGGCGTGAACTCGATGGTCGTGGTCTGAAATGGCGGGAGCTGCGTGTCGATCCCAAAGCGCTCGAACACCACGCGCTCCGAGCAGTCTGCCGTCTCGTCGCGATAAAACTGTAGCCGCACCGGTTTGCCGGCTTGCACGACGATCGTATCGGGGGTGTAGCCACCTTTTACCGTGATGCGCACTTCCTGGACTCCCTCCGTACCTGCGGTCGCCGCCACCGCCTTGCCGCGTGAGAAGAGGAAGTACCACAGCACCCAGACGATGGCGACGGCGCCGAGCGCCGTGACGACGATCTGGGTGGACGTCATCACGACTCGGCTTTAGCGCACCTTGACGCGCATGGGAGCCGCCTCGGAGCGGGCAGCAGATTCGATCCGCATGGCGTAGAACGACCGCCACACGAACACGAGGGCGACGACGAGAAACGCGCCCGCGAGGACGAGCGTCAGGGCGACGCCCCGCTCCGCGGTCAGCGACACCGCGAGCTCGACCGCGAGCAGCCCAAACAATGTCGTGAATTTGATGATCGGGTTCATGGCGACCGACGACGTGTCCTTGAATGGATCGCCGACCGTATCGCCAACCACCGTCGCGGCGTGGAGCTCGGTTCCTTTTTGCTTCAGCTCGGTCTCGACGATCTTCTTGGCGTTGTCCCACGCGCCGCCGGCATTGGCCATGAAGATGGCCTGATACAGGCCGAACAGCGCGATCGAGATCAGATAGCCGATGAAGAAGTACGGCTCGACGAAGGCGAACGCGAGCGTCGCGAAGAAGACCGTGAGGAAGATGTTGAACATCCCCTTCTGCGCGTACTGCGTGCAGATCGCGACGACCTTCTTGCTGTCGGACACGGAGGCTCGGGTCGTGCCCTCGAGCCGGATGTTCGCCTTGATGAACTCCACAGCGCGATACGCGCCGGTCGTGACCGCCTGCGTCGAGGCGCCGGTGAACCAGTAAATCACCGCGCCGCCCGTGATCAAACCGAGCAGGAACGGCGGATACAGAATCGAAAGGTTCGACAACAGCTCGGGCTGGAGACCGCGCGTCAAGGCCACAATGATCGAGAAGATCATCGTGGTTGCGCCGACCACGGCCGTGCCGATCAGCACGGGCTTGGCCGTCGCCTTGAACGTGTTCCCCGCCCCGTCGTTCTCCTCGAGATTCTCTTTGGCGCGCGCGAAATTCACGTCGAAGCCGAAATCCTGCTTGATCTCACCGCGCACGTTGGGCACCTGCTCGATCAGCGAGAGTTCGTAGATCGACTGCGCGTTGTCCGTAACCGGACCGTACGAATCCACCGCGATCGTGACCGGTCCCATGCCCAGGAATCCGAATGCCACGAGGCCGAAGGCGAAGACGGCCGGCGCCACCATCAGCCCCCCGAGCCCGGCGGTACTCACGCCGTAGGCGATTGCCATGAGGGACATCATCGTCAGCCCTAACCAGAACGCACTGAAGTTCCCCGCGACGAAACCGGACAGGATGTTCAGTGATGCGCCGCCTTCACGCGACGACGTCACAATCTCCCGCACGTACCGCGAGGTCGTGGACGTGAAAACTTTCACGAACTCCGGGATAATGGCGCCCGCCAATGTGCCGCAGGTGATGACGAGGGACAGCTTCCACCACAGCGTCGGGTCGCCGCCGAGATTCGGGATCAGCAGGCGTGAAGCGAGGAAGGTGAGGGCCACCGACACGAACGACGTCAGCCACACCAGCGTGGTGAGGGGAGCCTCGTAATTCATGTGGTCGGCGGTTTGATAGCGAGCCTTGACGATTGCGGCGTTGAGGAAGTACGAGACGCCCGAGGCGATGATCATCATGACGCGCATCGCGAAAATCCAGACGAGCAGCTGCACCTTGACGAGCGGCTCGTGCACGCCGAGCAGAATGAACGAGATCAGCGCGACGCCGGTGACGCCGTACGTCTCGAACCCATCGGCGCTGGGGCCGACGGAATCGCCGGCATTGTCGCCGGTGCAGTCGGCGATGACGCCGGGGTTCCGCGCGTCGTCCTCCTTGATCTTGAAGACGATCTTCATGAGGTCCGCACCGATGTCGGCGATCTTCGTGAAGATGCCGCCTGCCACACGCAGCGCCGCCGCGCCGAGCGACTCACCGATCGCGAAGCCGATGAAACAGGGGCCCGCGTAGTCGCCGGGGATGAACAGCAGGATCAGGAGCATCAGCAGCAGCTCGACGCTGATGAGCAGCATCCCGATGCTCATGCCGGCCTTCAGGGGAATCGCGTGATTCGGGTAGGGCTTGCCCGTGAGGCTGGCGAAGGCCGTGCGCGAGTTCGCGAACGTGTTTACGCGGATCCCGAACCACGCCACGCCGTAGCTGCCCGCGATGCCGATCAGGCTGAACAGCAGGATCACGAGCACCTTCATCGCGGGGAACCCGCGGACGATCACGCCCGCCGCGGTGACGGTCTCGGCCAGGGTCCCGAAATACACGGCCACAATCGCACCGATGAAGACCCAGAGAATAAGCAGGAAGCGGCCCTGCGTGAGCAGGTAGGTCTTACATGTCTCATAGATCAGCTCGGAGATCTCGCGCATCGCCCGATGCACCGGGAGGTTCTTGAGCTGCGTGTACTGCGCGAGGCCAAACAGGAGTCCGAGCGCGCAGATCACGAGGCCCCAGAGCAGCAGCGCCCGTCCCCCGATGCCGCCGAGGAACGTGGCCTGATTGAGATCGGGCAGCACGAGCGCGGCCTCGCCGCCAGCCGCATGCTGAAGCGGAGGAACTATCATCGACGCAGATCTCCTGAAGGGCGAAGACGGTTAGCGGTCAGCGTACTCGTAGTACTCGATACCGAGGTGCGTGATCTGCTCCTCGCCCATCATCCAGCGCAACGTGTTCTTCAACTTGGTCTGCTGAATGAACAGGTCGTGCTCGGCGTACAGCCCCGGCGCGGTCTGCGGGCTCTTAAAGTAGAAGGACAGCCATTCCTGAATTCCCGCGAGCCCCGCGCGTCCGGCCAGGTCGAAAAACAGCGCCAGATCGAGCACGATGGGCGCGGCGAGGATCGAGTCACGACACAGGAAATCGACTTTGATCTGCATCGGATAGCCGAGCCATCCGAAAATGTCGATGTTGTCCCAGCCCTCTTTGTTGTCGCCCCGCGGCGGATAGTAATTGATCCGCACCTTGTGGTAGACCTTGCCGTACAGCTCGGGATAGAGATCGGGCTGGAGGATGTGCTCGAGGAGACCGAGCTTCGATTCTTCCTTGGTCTTGAACGACTCGGGGTCGTCCAGCACCTCGCCGTCGCGGTTGCCCAGGATGTTGGTGGAGTACCAGCCGGAGAGGCCCAACATGCGCGCCTTGAACGCCGGCGCGAGCACGCTCTTCATCATCGTCTGGCCGGTCTTGAAATCCTTGCCGCCGATCGGGACGCGGCGCTCCTCCGCCATCTGCACCAGCGCCGGAATGTCCACGGTGAGATTGGGCGCGCCGTTCGCGAACGGCACGTTCTCCATCAACGCGGCATAGGCGTACAGCATGGACGGCGCGATCGATTGATCGTTCTGCTCCATCGCCTTCTCGAATGCGTCGATCGACTGATGGGCTGGGCCCGCCGTCAGAAAGACCTCCGTCGAGGCGCACCACACGATCACGATGCGATCGAGCCCGGCGCTCTTCTTGAAATTCCGAATGTCCTCGCGGAGCTGCTCGGCGAGGTCCCGTTTGTTCTTGCCGCGTTTGACGTTGGTGCCGTGCAGCCGCTTGACATAGTACTGATCGAAGACGGCGGGCATCGGCTTGATGCCCTGCAGGAACGCCTTGATCGGCTCGAGATGCTCGTGCTTATCGAGCACGCCGGCTTTCACGGCGGCGGTGTACGCATCGTCGGGAATGGGGTCCCACGCGGCGAACACGAGGTCCTGCAAGTCCGCGAGCGGCACGAAGTCCTTGATCTTGGGCACGCGCTTGTCGGTGCGTTTGCCCAGGCGGATCGTGGCCATTTGGCTGAGCGATCCGATCGGCAGCGCGCGACCGCGCCGCACGTTTTCGACGCCCGCGATGAACGTCGTCGAGACGGCGCCCAGGCCGACGAGCATGACGCCCAGTTTTCCGTTGGGCGGGGCAATGTCTCGGCTGCCACCTGTCAGAATCATTAATGGGCCTTGCGGCGCACCGCCGCGACTCCAGGTAACGTCTCACGCTTCGGAACCAGCGACGGTGGCCGCGGCGCACCTCTCGCAACGCGCGCCACATGCACGATCCGCTGGATCACCGTGACCGCGGAGACAAACGCAAGCACGACCACAATCCAGAACAGCATCACTCCATCGGTGCGCGAACCACCACCAAATATGATGGCGGGCACACCGAGCAGTAGAACGCGCTCGGCTCGCGCAGCGATTCCCACCCGACACTCGACGCCTACGCCTTCAGCGCGCGCACGGGTGTATGAGACCAGCAGTGAAGTCGCCAGCGCAGCGATCGCGGCGCCGACCGCGGGCGCGACGAGAGACGGCGGAAGCGGGCCGTGGAGGAAATAGATCGCCAGACCGGCGAAAACCGCCGACTCTCCCACGCGGTCGAGCGTCGAATCGTAGAACGCGCCGAACGCCGTCACCAAGCCGCCTTGCCTAGCGACTTGCCCGTCCAGGATGTCGAACAAGCCGCTCACGAGCAACAACACCCCGCCGAGCCGAATCTCGCCGACCCCAAACGCCACACCGGAGCCGACCAGGATGACGGTGCCAACCGTGGTGATGACGTTGGGCTGTACGCCGCCCTGAATTAAGGCCCGCGCCAGCGGCGCGGTCAACGCAACGCCAGCATCCTTCACGCGCTGGGGGATGACATTCATGCCGGGGGGAAGCTAATCGCCTGCCGCGATGACGGTAGGGCCAAAAGCTCTGGCGCGCCAAGACTTGCGGGGGCAGCTTAAGCGACATGAAGACCCTCGTCCTACTGCTCGCGATCTCACCGCTCTTCCGCATTCCCGTTGCCGCGCAGCAGCCGTCGTCACCTCCGCCCGCGGATGACCCTTTCGTGTGGCTGGAAGACGTCGAAAGCGCTCGCTCGATGGAATGGGTCAACGCGAAGAACGCGGCCACCATCGCCGCGCTGACGCGATCACCCCTGTATCAGACGTTCTACGATCGCGTCAAGCAGATCCTCGATTCGAAGGACAAGATCGCCTACCCGCAGATCATCGGAACCTCGCTCTACAACTTCTGGCAGGACGCCGAGCACGAGCGCGGCATTTGGAGGCGAACCAGCTGGGCGAGTTACGCGACTGCGAATCCGGCGTGGGAAACGGTGATCGACGTGGATTCTCTCAGCAAAGCTGAAGGCGTGACCTGGTCGTGGAGCGGCGCCGATTGTTTCGAGCCGGAGTACAAGCGCTGCATCGTCTCACTGTCACGCGGCGGATCCGACGCCACAGAGACGCGGGAGTTCGATCTGACCACGACGCGATTCGTCAGCGGCGGATTCAAGATTCCCGAGGCAAAAACCAATACCGCCTGGGTCGATGACAGCACGCTGTTCGTCGGCACGGACTTTGGGCCGGGCAGCATGACGACGTCAGGCTATCCGCGCATCGTGAAGCTCTGGAAACGCGGTCACCCACTCGCTTCCGCGACCACGGTCTTCGAAGTTCCAGCCGACCATGTGGGAGCGTTCGGTTTCAGTGTAGACGCCGGGGACCGCCGCTACTTGCGGATCACCGATGCCATCAATTTTTACGAGAGTGCGCAGTATTTGTACGACAAGGGAAAAGTCACAAAGATCGACGTCCTGAAGGACGCGGATCTGTATTTGCTGCGCGACCAGATGATCGTCTACGTGCGTGATCCATGGACCGTCGCCGGAAAAACGTGGCCCACGGGATCGCTCGTGGCGACCTCGATCGATGATTTCATGGCCGGCAAGCGCGATCTCCAGCTCGTGATGCAGCCCGGCCCGCGCGAGACCATCAACGGCGTCTCGACGACGCGCGACGACCTGATTCTCAACGTGCTCAACAATGTGCGTGGCGAGCTGCGACGCTATCGCCACCAGAGCGGTGGATGGACGTTCGAGAGGGTTCCCGCTCCGGACCTCGGCACCGTCGGCGTCGTGGACCGCTCGCCCCGCTCGAATCGCTACTTCTTCACGTTCACCAACTTCATCCAGCCGACGACGCTATACGTCACGGCCGAGAACGGCGCCGTCTCGGAGGTCAAGCGGCTTCCCGCGATGTTTGACGCCGCGGCGCTGGTCGTCGAACAGCAGGAAGCCACTTCGCCGGACGGCACGAACATCCCCTTCTTCATCGTGCACCGCGGCGCCATGAAGCGCGATGGCAGCAACCCCACGCTGCTCACGGCGTACGGCGGATTCGAAATCGCGAATACGCCGTCCTACAACAGCGCGGCCGGCGCAGCGTGGCTCGAGCGCGGCGGCGTCTTCGTGCTCGCGAACATTCGCGGCGGTGGTGAATTCGGACCACAATGGCACCGCGCGGGATTGAAGGAGCATCGCCAGCGCATCTACGACGATTTCACCGCGGTCGCGCAGCAATTGATCAAGGACAGCGTGGCGAGTCCGCAGCATCTCGGCATCCGCGGCGGCAGCAACGGTGGATTGTTGATGGGCGTGGCTCTGACCGAGCATCCCGAGCTGTACAACGCCGTTGTGATCCAGAACCCGTTGCTCGACATGAAGCGCTACAGCCATCTGCTCGCCGGCGCGAGCTGGATGGCGGAATACGGCGATCCCGACAAGCCGGAGGAGTGGGCGTATATCTCGCGGTACTCACCGTACCAGAATCTGCGGCCGGGGACGAAGTATCCGACGGTGCTGTTCGCGACGACGACGCGCGACGACCGCGTGCATCCCGCGCATGCGCGCAAGATGGCGGCGAAGATGGAATCGATGGGGATCCCATTCTATTACTTCGAGAACACGGAGGGCGGCCACGGCGCGGGCGTGACAAACGCGCAGCGGGCGAAGGAGTTCGCGCTGACCTACGTCTACCTGTGGCAACAGCTGCGCTAGCGAGGCCGGATGACGCCCGTCACTTCGACGACGACGCGGTAGCCCTCCAGACGCTCCGGAATTCGGGCTTTGGCGGCCGTGCTGGTGTCTGCCAGCAACACCTTGATGCAACGCTGACCGTCGCACAAACCCACCGCTGTCCCCACGACGCCCGGCAGCATCATCAGGGAATCGGTGTGCGCGGCGAGAACCTCATCGATGCTCCTACGAGTCACGGTGGCTCCCCCACTGTGAGTGCCGGAACAGCCGGCCAATATCGCGGACACAAGCAATGCTATCCCCCGTCCGGTCATCACTGGCGCTTCACGGTAACCGAGAAGCCGTTGCTGCTCCCATCCGGGTCGTGATTCGCGGACGGCTGGTAAACGTAGCCTGCGAGTGTCAGACCAGTGACCGCGTACGACACCAGCTTCGTCGAATTCGGGATGGACGACAGGACCACGCTGCAAATCCCATTGCTGCCCGCAGTCGTCGAGCACGCGACATCGGGACCGGACCCGTTCCACATCCCGTGTAGCGTCGCGCCGCTCACGAGATTGTGTCGGTAATCATGGACCGTGATCTGCACGGTAGCTGTCCAGGTGTTCCCGTTACTCGCGGCAAAGCCGTTGAGATTCCCAACGTGGAGGCTCGGCTGGTTCACCGTGATCGAGATCGCGCGGGCGTTGTTGGACGAGTTGTTGTCTGCCAGCATCTGCGTCGCGATTAGGATGTGCCCATTGGTGGCCACGCCAGCGGTGTTCCAATTGAACGTGCGCGTCGCGCTCGCGCCCGCCCCAAGACCGGAGATTGTCTGTGTCCCGAGAATCGCGTTCCCGGCCGTCCCGTCAGTCAGCACGACGTCGAAATTGGTCGTGACATCCTGCGCACTCACGTTTTGGACCGTGACCACCACGGGAGCGGTGTCGCCCTGCGTGACCTGGGCCGGCGCCGTGATACTTGCCAGGGCGAGATCGACCGGCTGCGGCGTCACATTGACCGTCACAGAGCCCTGGTTGTTCGTTGCGTTGTCGTCCACCAGGCCCTGCGTCGCCACGAGGGTGTGACCGCCGAGCGCTGCGCCCGTGGTGCTCCAGTTGAAGGATACCGTCGCGCTGGCGCCCGTCGCGAGACCGTTCACCGCCTGCGTGCCGATCGTCGCGCCCGTCGTCGCATCGGTCAGGACGACGTTGAAGCTGCTTGCGACATTCTGGCCGCCCACGTTCTGCACCGTGACGCCAACGGCGGCCATATTCCCCTGAATCACCGAGCTCGGCGCGCTCACGTTGGTCACGGCCACATCCGTCACGGGCGCGTTCACCGTGATCGTTGCTGATGCCTGGTTGTTCGCGGTGTTGGCATCCGACAGGCTCTGGGTCGCCACCAGCGTGTGACCACCCAGCGCGGCGCCGGTCGTATTCCAGGCGAAGGTGCGCGTCGCGGTCGCTCCGACGGCGAGCCCCGTCACCGGCTGGGTGCCCAGTGTCGCACCGCTTGTCGCGTCGGTCAGGACGACATTGAAGCTGCTGGTGACATTCACCCCGCCCACGTTCTGGACGGTAACCCCGATGGAAGCGTTGGTCCCCTGCGTCACGGCGGTGGGCGCGACCACGCTGGTCACGGCGACGTCGGTCACAGGTGGAGCTTGCACGTCGATTCCGACCCCCATGCTGTTGTTCGCCGGGTTGGCGTCGGCCAGCTTCTGCGTCGCGAAGAGCGTATGGCCAGCGATAGCCGCGCCCGCGGTGTTCCAGTTGAACGTGCGCGTCGCGCTCGCCCCCACGGCGAGGCCGGTGATCGTCTGCGTGCCGAGCACCACGTTGCCGTACGTCCCATCGGTCAGCACGACGTCGACGTTGGTCGTGACGTCCTGTCCGCCCACGTTCTGCACGGTCACCACGACGTGTGCGGTGTCGCCCTGCGTCACCTGCGCCGGCGCGGTGATGCCGGTGATGGCGAGATCAGTCCCCGGTGGGGGCGGCGGGGGTGGCGGAGGCTGCCCAGACGGCGCCGTGACGTTGATCCCGATTCCGAGGGTGTTGTTCGCCGAATTGTCATCGGCTAGCTGCTGCGTTGCGAAGAGCGTATGCCCGGTGATAGTCGCCCCGGCAGTGTTCCAGCGGATATCGAGCGTGGTCGTCGCCCCCACGGCGAGACCGGCCACCGTCCCCGTGCCGACAGTCGGGCCGGCCCAGCCGTCGGTCAGGACGACCGCGAAGCTCGTGGTGACGTCCACCTCCCCGACGTTCTGGACCGTCACGATGACGTGTGCAGTGTCCCCCTGAGCTACCGAGCTGGGCCCGGAGATGCCCGTCAGGGCGATGTCGGTCGGCTTGGGAGTGACCGTGACGACCGTCGAGCGCCGGTTGTTGGCGGTATTGTCGTCGGTGAGGGTGTGCGTCGCCACAAGCGTGTGCCCGCCCAGCGCGGCACCGGTGGTGTTCCAGCTAAAAACGAGCGTCGTGCTGCCACCCGCCGCGAGACCGGCGATTGTCTGCGTGCCGAGCGTCACGCCGGCTGTCGAGTCCTGCAAGGTGACGGTGAAGCTGCTCGTCACGTTCTGATTACCGACGTTCGTCACCGTGACGCCGATGTTGATGCCATGCCCGACGATCACCGAGCTCGGGCCGCTGAAGCCCGTCACCGCGACGTCTGTGACGGGCGGATTGACCGGGATCGTCACCGAGCGCTGGTCGTTCGTGGCCCTGTCGTCGGGCAGCATCTGACGGGCAACCAACCCGTGGTCGCCCGTGGCACTCGGCGTCCAGGCGAATGTCAGCGTCGTGGTGCCCTGCGCGACCAGTCCGGCGACCGTCTGCGTCCCAACCGTGACGTGCTCGGTCGTGTCCTGCAGCGTGACGTCGAAGTTGGACACATCCTGGTTGCCGACGTTCTTCACGATCACGGTGATGCTGGAGGTACTGCCCCGCACGGCCGCACTGGGTCCACTGACGCTCGTCACGGCCAAGTCGGTCAGCGGACCCGGCGGTGGCGGCGCGAAGCCGTCGATCGTGACGCCAAAGCGGAGGAGGACGAGATCGATCCGGTTGGCAATGGTCACCGTCGAGCTCCCGGCGAAGAGCAGCGCCACCGGATTGGGGTTCGCGTCGTCGGTCACGATGAGCGAACCTGAGTCGCCGCCGCCGCTGAATCCGCCCGGCGAGATGATGATCTGGTCCACGTAGCGGGCGGTCTTGGTACAGGTGCCGTCATAGCACACCGTGACGGTCGCGTTGACGCCGGTGATCTGCCCGTGGGTGAGGTGGGTGGTGCGACCGTACTTCTGCACGTTGAGGCCGAGGAGGGCGTTGGGGTCATCGAACAACCCGTCACCGTTCGCGTCTCCGTAAATGGTCGAGTTCGGCATGCCGTAGCCATCGTCGGCGGGCGTGGCATTGTCCAGGACGTCCGTGCTCGACAGGGCGATCGCGGCGTCGATCTGATTGCTTCCGTTGGTGGCGAACGAGATCGTTTGAAAGTCGGTCAGCGTCGCGATCTGGTCGGCGGCCGTGCCGCCGTCGTAAGGCCCTGGCTGATACTCGGGATCCCCGATCGTCGCGCCATTCGAGTTGGCCAGGACGTGATTGTTGGAGAGGATGTAGACGTGCCCGAGCGCGTCACGCACGCGCGCGCCAATGGTGCCAGCAGTGATCGCCGGATGCCCCACCGAAAACCCCGGCGGGGCGGGCCGCTGGCGCTGTGTGGGATCGCTGAAGGCCATGATCCGGCCGGTGACGCGGACGGTGACCGGCACTCCCTCGAGCGTGTCCGGTAGCCGCGCGATTCCCGCCCGTTCAGCGAGGATGAGTAGGCCGGCGCGTCCGTCCGGCAGCTTGGTGACTGCCGTCCCCACGATCCCGGGAGTCTCGAGGAGCTGGGGTGAGTGTCGCCGCAGCACCGCGAGCGCACCGCGGAGATCCGTGAAGTTACCGCGCGGAAGAACGGGGGGCGCAACTGCGGGACCAACGGGCGAATCTGGCGCGCTCTCGGAGCAAGCGTACCAGATCGTGGGAGCGGCAACCATCAGGACAACGACGGCTGCGCGGGTCAACGTGCGGACCGCGACCATAACAACCCCCCGTGAACTGAGTACGGGCGCGGGAGGATAATGAGGTCGCGGCGTCAATTCGGCAAGTTCAACACAGATTAATTCGCTTTCAGCACCGCCTCGATAAAGCTCAGAGTCTTGGTTTCGACCCAGGCTGCGGATACGGCGGTGATGCCGATCGTCCCGAGGCGGTCTCCTGTTCCGGTCGGCGGCCGCCCCTTCCAAGGGGCGTGCTTGACCTCGCGCTGAACGACGATGCCGTGCCGGGGGTCGTAGCGAAAGATCAGCGCCGAGGCGAGCCCGCTCCGGGGCGTGAAGGACAAGGCTACGCTGGGATAGGCGTCGTCCCGCTCGATGTGCTCCCGAACCGAAGCATCGTGCCCCGCACTCTTGAGCTCGGCGATGATCGCGTCGAGGACGGGACGCACCACCGCGCGCAGCCGCTCCCCACACATCCGCCGATCCGCCTGATCCTGGGCCGTCGCGGGCTGGGTGTTTGCCGCCCGCTCGGCATAAGCCCGGAGCAGCGCCTGCAGCTTGGTCTTGTACTCCTCAGTCATTGTCCCTCATTGAGGAAAGAGTGCTTGTTACTCCCTGGACGCGTCAAGCACGCAGCGCTACTTTGGCGGCGCCGATTGAAACTCCTATGATTCCACTGCTGCTCATCGCGGCGTCCACCCTGGTCGGCATCGCCAGTTTCGCGGGCCTCCTCCGCCTGATCCCCCGACTCGGCGCCGCTGGGAGCAGAATCGGCGCGTGGCTCTGCCGCGCCCCGGGGCTAGATCTTGTCGTCTCCCTCTTCACCTGGATCCCGCCCACCGTCCTGGGAATCGTCCTCGGCTGGCGCGGCGTGGTGGGAGCGATCGTCGGGCAGGTGCTGGGGATGCTGGTCTGGATGTTCGCCCACGAACTTGCCAACCGCAAACGCAACGGGCCGCGAATCGTCACCTTCCTCAACCGTACCGTCGGACGGCTCAACAACCACGTCGCTCTCTGGGTGACCGCGCTCGCCGTCCCCGTCTTCATCATCCTGCGCGTGGCGGAACTGTGTGTCTACCCCATCCTCACGCCGCTCGTCGGCCTGCCGCGATACCGCCACGGGGACTGGGTGAACGTCAGCCGCCAGAAGTTCAACGGCCTGGTGGGACACGACCTGATTTGGTGCCTCTACTGTGACTGGATGACGGGCGTGTACTCTCTCGGCGCGGAAATGCTGCGCAACGTCGAGAGTTTCTGGTGTCCCATCCGGTTCGCCAGCGGGAAGAAGTGCGACAACTGTAAGCTTGACTTTCCGGACATCTACGGCGGATGGGTCCCACTGGAGGGGACGATGGGCGACGTCGTCGCGACCTTGGAAAAGATGTACGGTCCGCAGGCGACAGCTGGCCGGCCGCGGGACCAGCGACATCCGTGGTTCGGGCACCCTATGCGCACGACTCGAATGCACTAATAAATCAGATACTTCGTCCTCACCTCGCGAAATCGCGCGAGATCTCGTTCCCACCCTTCCCAGATCTCCCGCATCGGCCGCCCCGCTTCGAGTGCCGCGCGGAGCTCGTGCCCCGCCGCGAGCCGATCGAAGCTGTCATTCCGAAACTGGAACTGGTTCGGATGCACCGCGCGAATCGCCCCAATCAACGCGACCGCAAGCTTCGTGGCGTCGTAGCGCGCGCGATCCGTGACGCGCAGTCGCAGACCACGCAGCGCCACGCCGCCGTACTTGCCGTCCGTCGGCGCGACCGGAGTGAACGCGGTCGCTTGAACCTCCACACCCGCGACGGCCGCCTGGTCGAGCCGTGCCAGCACCGAGTCCGGATTGAGCCACGGAGCGCCAATCACCTGAAACGCCATGGCCGTTCCTCGCCCCACCGACACGTTCGTTCCCTCGAACAGACACGTCCCTGGATAATGCAACGCGCTCTCGAGGCTCGGCATGTTGGGCGACGGTTTGACCCACGGAATGTTCGTCTGGTCATAAAACATGGATCGCGACCAGCCGGCCACCGGGACGACTACCAGGTCGGCACGGATCCCCAGGACGTCGTTGGTCATGCGAGCGAGCTCGCCCAGTGTCATCCCGTGACGCATCGCGATGGGCAGAAAACCCACAAAGGCAGAGTCCGGGTCGCCCGCCTGGGCGCGCACGTTTCCCTGTACGGCTACGCCGCCGATGGGGTCCGGCCGATCCAACACGATCACCCGTTTGCGCGCGCGCGTTGCAGCACGCATCAGTTGCGCGAGCGACGCAGGATAGGTGTAATAGCGCGCGCCGATATCCTGGAGATCGATCAACACCACGTCGGTACTATCGAGGGCGGCCCAGGCAGCGGTGCGCGATCCGCCATAGAGACTGTAGATTGGGAGGCCGGTGACCGAGTCTCTGCCGTCGGGAAGTCCGGGGCGGTCCTCGGTGCCGCGGAAGCCGTGTTCGGGACTGAACAACACCGTCAGTCGTGCGTCGTGCGTCGTGCGTAGCAGATCGACGTCACGGCGACCGAGATGATCGACCCCCGTGTTATTCGTGAGGAGACCGAGTCGCTTACCCGCGATCAGGTGCGCGGAATCCGACAACAGCACTTCGATGCCAGGACGCACCAGAACGACAGCCGGGGGAATGCGTGATGTGCCCCCCCCCCCCGCGGCCGCACAACAGACTCCGCTAACCATCAAGATGAGATTATGCGCGCGCATAGACTCCTGATTGTTACACTGCTGACCGCATGCGGCGGAGGGCGCGTCGCAAGTCGTCCCACGCCGGCTCCCCCTCCCCCTCCCCAGCCGCCCTCCATCGACAGCGTGCTCGCGAAGCTGACGCCCCGTCAGAAAGTCGCGCAGCTCGTCGTGCCGTGGCTCGGCGGAAATTACACGGCGCTCGATGATTCCGCATTCCAGATCGCCACCCGTTGGATCGACTCGCTCGAGATCGGCGGCATCATCATCTCGGTCGGCTCGCCGTACGACATCGCCGCCAAGCTCAACGTGCTGCAACAGCGCTCCAAGCTGCCACTGCTGATCTCGGCGGACCTCGAGTGGGGCGCGGCGATGCGCGTCGTCGGCGCGACCGCGTTCCCGATGATCATGGCGGCCGGTGCGACGGGCGACGAGCGTGACGCCTACACGATCGGCCGCGTCGCCGCGGTCGAGGGCCGCGCCGTCGGCATCCACGTCAACTTCGCGCCCGATGCGGACGTCAACAACAATCCGCTCAATCCGATCATCAACATCCGCTCCTTCGGCGAGGACCCGCATGCGGTCGCGCGGCTCGTGCGCGCGTACGTGCACGGTCTGCAGGAGCACGGGATGCTCGCCACGTTGAAGCACTTCCCGGGACACGGCGACACCGATGTCGACTCGCACATCGGGCTGCCGACGATCCGCTCAACGTATTCGCGACTCGATTCGGTGGAGCTGGTGCCGTTCCGCGCGGGCATCGACGCCGGTGCGGGCGTCGTGATGAGCGCGCATATCGCTTTTCCATCGCTGACGGGAGACGCCGACCCGGCGACGCTTTCCGGCGCCGTCCTCACAGGACTGCTGCGTGACTCGCTACGCTTCCAT
>WNEZ01000770.1_pt1 | contig 39510 bp, 34 predicted proteins | sample 5400521 | NCBI WGS metagenome assembly WNEZ01 (sample SAMN13153339, study PRJNA577476) | soil metagenome | isolation source: 120 cm saprolite under Douglas fir tree site 2 hole 1 replicate 1 | place: USA:California | collected 2015-04-18 | reverse complement strand
CGCCGGCCAACGAAGTAAAAGAAACCGTCCTCGTCCATCTTCACCAAGTCTCCGGAATAGCAAACCCTTTCGCAATCTCCCATCTCCGCCGCCAAAAGGGGATTGGGCCGAAGCGCGCGAGCCGTATCTTCCGGGCGGTTCCAATAGCCGAGAGAGACGGTGGGCCCGCGATGCACAAGTTCACCTATTTCACCCGGCGCGCAGAGCCGGCCTTTTTCATTCAGCACGAGTATCTCGGTGTCTGGAATAGCTTTGCCCATCGAAGTTGGACGCCGATCGAGTTCTTCGGGGGGAAGATACGTGGAGCGAAAAGCTTCGGTGAGGCCGTACATCAGGAAAATTTTCGTATTTGGCAGAGCCGCTCTTAGAACCTTGAGCACCGCCTGCGGCATGGCCCCCCCGGTATTCGTGATGTAGCGGAGATGGGGCAGGGACCGCTTGGAGAGCGTGGAATTGGGCTGAGCCAGCAGGCTCCATAACGTCGGTACACCCGCCAAGCCAGTTATGCGCTCCTTAAGAAGTACGTGGACGATTTCGCGGGCAAATGTGAAGTTGATGAGTACCAGGGTGCCGCCCTTTTCAAAGGCGGTCATGAGCTGGTTCATGCCGGCATCGAAACTAAAGGGCAGCACGGCCAGGATTCGTTCCGCTTCGGTGATTTCCAAATACGTGGAGACAATGCGGCTCCCTGCCATCACGTTGGCGTGACTGAGCATTACTCCCTTGGGTTTGCCGGTAGAGCCCGAGGTGTAAAGGATTGCGGCCAAGTCCTTCTCGGTGCTGGTCTCTTCCCAAGCTACTGAGGGATCCGTGGTGCAAAGACTATCAAATCGATAGATGGGAATGTGGATTTCAGCAAGCGTCTCTTGGTCGCTAACGATCACAAACTCAAGCGATGGTACGCGGGGAAGGATCTCCGCGAGTTCCGCCAGTTTGGCAGGCGTGGTAATGAGAGCTTTCATTCCGCAGTCGGATGCAATATGCTTCACTTGCTCCGCGTGAAGTAAGGCGTTGATGGGAACGTAGACACCCTCACCGCGCGAGATTCCAAAAATGGAGATCACCTGGGCAACCGAGGGTTCCAAATAAATACCCACTCGGTCGCCGCGTTTTATGCCCGCCCTTCGCAGAGCCGACGCCAGCGCAGCTGTGAGTCTCTCCAGCAGTCCATAAGTGAGCCGTTCATCGTTGTGGACGAGCGCTTCCTTGTCAGGCAGCCTTCTGGCGCTTTCCCGCAATAAGTGCCATATCAAAAAGTCCATTAAGCATTCCCCATAGCTCAAAAAATCGGCCTTTCCGCACGTGCCGCGCGGCTGTTCGATCTTTCCTCGGGGTCTTCAACGTTCTCGGGATGGCGATTAATCACCGATGCCAAAGTCCGTTTGGCGATCCGACCTCCGAAGTGGCGAGCGACCGCCAAAGCACCGCGTACCGTTCGCGGATTGATCGCCAAAATGCCCCATCGCTCGCGTCTGTGCGACATCCAGTCGCGTTTATATTTGTCATCGCCAGTGAGGTAGTCCACTTCATTGACCTTATCAACGTCTAATGCATGCTCCATGATTCGCGTGGTGAGATACGTTCCGATCGAAAGATCGGCGAACCGTTTGTCGTACGCAATTTTGTATATCGAGGCAGTGCCATGGCTTACGATCCAGACTTGGGCTGCCGCAGGTTCTCCGTCCACGTAGGCGAGGCCGAGGCGGAGCCAGCCGTGACGGGCACACATACGGATTAGGCCGGGAATGAATTCGGGATACGGCTCAGGAACCTTCCAGCTTGAGGCGTAAATGCGCTGGTAGGCTTCGATGGCCGGTTCCAGGCCCGTCATCCCTGATATTAAGTCAAACCTCACGCGTCCCGACCGTTCTATTTTTTTGTTTTTGCTGCGAGCGATGTTGCGGACCGAAGAGCGCAAGCCATCAAGATATTGACTGTAGGACCTTCCCTCGACGGGTAAATACCAGTTCCCGGCACAAAAGTACGTTTGGACGAGCATGCCTGCAGATCGTATAGCGCGCTGGAAATCGGCGAAAACCGGGCTGTCGCGATCAAACCATTTCAAATCCACAACGTCGGAAAGACCATCGTCTCGAATGGCCCCGGCGAGTTTCTCCAGAGCCGCCAAGGAGCCATTCTCCCCAATGAGCAGTGGTCCATAGAGCGACGTATAGAAATTCGAAAGTCCGGAAAGTGTCCTCGGAAACAGCGGGAGCGAAGAAGTCCGGCGAGATCGCGTCAGCAAAGCCGCCAGCGGCTTTGCTGCGGCTTCTCCCGTTTCGAGAGCGTAGATTCGAACATTGTCTCCTGGGTCCAAAGCCGTAACGCAAAAATTCTGAAACCAGGCGAAGCTATAGAAGAAACTCTTCTCGGCGCATGCGGCAAACAGGGAATCATACTTTTTTGGCAAAGCCTCGAGAGCCCCATAGGTCCTCACGCGCCCGGACCGGACGGGCTCGAGACCTGGATTCAGTCGACTGGCCTCGGCACTCACAAGCATGACTTACATTCGTCTATGGCCAGCATCTTCTTGCGGGCAAAGGTTGCGACCGACTCGAGACACTCGAAATTTCCAGGTTCCAATTCTTCATCGGAAATCTTGATAGAAAACTCGACCTCAAGGAAATGAACGAGGTCGAGTATGCCCAAGGAGTCCAAAATGCCAGTTTCGAGCCATCTGTCCTCGTCCTGGAGGTTCTTTTTGCGAGCCAAGGGAAAAGTACGGCATACGAACTCACGAATGCGGTCTTCGATGCTGTGCGTCTGTGTCACGTATGCTCCGATGAATTAAGTGTCTCTCTCTCCTTGCATCAGGTACCACGCAGGCGGAGCGGGAGCGCGAGAGGACGAAGCGCCAGCCGCCGAATGCACAACAACCGGCGATGCCTCGCGCCTGCGAAAACCAGCTTGCTCGAAAATGCTCTTCCAAGGATGCCAGTCCCCGGCATTCATGCTCACCGTTGCCACGCCGCGCATCCGCAGGAGTTCTACAGCGCCAGACAGCAGTCGCGCGACGACAGCCGGCTCCTCCATACAACAAAGATCAACGATGTGCGCATCCTCCCCGTGCTGCGTGAAAGCGGTGTAACCGATCAGCGCGCCGCCACGGCGCGCTGTCAGAATCTCGTGCTTTGCTTGCGAGTTCGCAAGATAACGCCAGTTCAAGTATTCGGCGCTCCTTGCGGTGCGGATGCCCCGCTGCCCGCGCATTTTTTGGTCGAGCACGTCAAACTCGTGTCCGCATGGACCCTCGTGCGCATTCAGTTCGCAACAATTCTTGTCGGCTTTCCGGCCCCGCCACGCCAAGAGCACGTTGCCAACACCACTGACAGCGCGGACCAGAACCCTTGGTCGGAGACGGGCTTGTAGTCTTCTGTCCAGCCGTAGCGGCCTGGCCCAGCGCACGACCTTTCCAATTTCCGAGATCCCCAGCCGCTTGTAAATCGCCATCATGCTCGCGCTCGGAAAGTCGTAACAAAACTCGAATGGCGCCGCAGTGACGCTTTCGAGACAGACACGCTGCAATTGCAGGGCTGGACCCAAGCTACGGTACTTTCCCTCGAAACAAAAATCGCCGAGCACCCAACCAATCCGCTCAACTGCGTCAAAGTACATCTTTCGCGGAAATGCGGCCGCCGTGCCGACTACAGCCCCGCTCTGGTCATCGTAGGATACCCAAGCCCGCGCAGCGCCATGCGGGCTGCCGCAATAGAGCCAGTCGAATCTCTGCAAATCTGCCCGCGGAGACAGACACCGCCGGTGCAATTCCGTGAGCTCGGCACGGTCAGTTTCCAATACGGCGCGGCGAACCCGCAGTGACATTTCCTAGATAGCCGTTCTGAAGCCTTACGCTTCATCGCCGTGTGACTCGCGCAGTTGTTGGCAACTTAGCTGCGGGGCCTTGGCGGTCTCCGAAGAGCGCGTCTTGGGCAAACCAGTTCGAACCGCTGTTCGTATGTAGCAAGCAGCCTGCCAGAGGGACAACCTTGGTCAACATATGATTCTTCACCTAAGTCTAAGATCCAGCGGATACTTATAAAGTCGGTTGCAAAAATACCCCATGCGCGGGAATAAGCACAGTCTCTTGTTGTGGCTAGCCTCCGTTCTTGGGAAAAGTTTTTCTCAAGGTTATTTGCGAGCTTAATGCCATTCCGCTGTAAACTACAGAAAATATTACACTTATCTGCATTTCGCGTGGGCTAACTACCCTTAGTGACCGCGTTCAGCGAATCGGCAGAAAAATCGCAATGAATGCTAGTTTCTGCGAGTTTCGACCTCCTTGACGAATGATTCCTAACGGGCTCGCGTTTACCCGTAAAGAGCCCCATTTACATTGACCTACGTGCAATTCGTCTGTCGATTTGAGCTGCCATTTATGTTTGGTCCGCGACCTGCTCACTCCCAGACTTTCTGGGATTGTGTCGAAGGTTTTCTCACCTCCTGAGACAATCCCGGCACGAGATTCCCAGTTGGCCTCGCGTAACCGGAAGAGAGTCGGCGTGCCTCGTTTGGAAGAGGAAATCTGCAGATGCTAAAGATCGGGGGCCAAAGAGTCCCGACGGCGTTGGTTTTGCTAGTGGCCGCGGATGGAGTCTTGATCGCGCTGGGTTTACTGATAGCGACATTTTCACGCTTTTTGGGCTCTCATAGTTCGGCGATCGCTTATCTGAGCAGTTGGCAGACGGCGTTCCGCTTTGCGCTTGTCATTTTGCTCTGCGAGCTCTCTCTATACTTCAATGATCTTTACGATTTTCGCTTGATTGGGAGCCGCCGCGAACTCTTAGTCCGTCTTCTTCAAGCCTTCGGAGTGGCCTGCCTGGCTCTGGGAGTGTGCTACTACGTTGCTCCGGAATTGGGATTTGGTCGCGGGATTGCCGCTTTGGCTTCGCCTCTTATCCTGGGTTTGACGCTTTGCTGGCGATTGCTCGTGCTGGAAAGGAGCCACTCATTAGGCTCCCCTCCCGATCGGATGCTCATTGTCGGTACGGGGCCCGCAGGTATTTCGCTCGCGCGAGACATACTCTCCCGTCCTGAGCTTAAGTCGAAGGTGGTCGGGTTTTTGGACGAAAAGGGCGAAAACATCGGCCAATCTCTCGTCAATCCCGGAATAATCGGAGCAGTATGTGATGTGGAATCTATCGTAGAGAAAGAAAAAATCACCCAGGTTGTGCTCGCGCTTAAGGAGCGCAGGGGCCACATGCCTCTGCGACAGCTTTTGCATTTGAAATTTGCGGGAATCCGTGTCGACGACGCCCACGGCTTCCACGAGCAGATGAGGGGGCGCATTATTCTCGAACATCTGTCTCCCAGTTGGCTGATCCTGTCGGATGGCTTCCGAAAATCGTCGCTGCTGGTCTGGGCCAAACGCGTTCTGGACGTCGTCGTTTCCCTCGTTGCGTTGATACTCTGTCTGCCACTGTTCGCCGCGGGTGCAGCCGCTATTTGGCTGGAAACAGGCGCCCCGGTGCTGTATCGACAAGACCGGACCGGCTTGCAAGGCCGGACCTTCGGCATATTGAAGTTCCGTTCGATGACGAACAGGGCTGAAACCGACGGGCCGCAATGGGCAACCGACGGCGATCACCGAATTACGCGCGTGGGAAGATGGATTCGCAAATACCGTATTGACGAACTACCCCAATTCATCAACGTTTTGCGCGGAGAGATGAGCATTGTGGGCCCTCGTCCGGAACGACCCGAGTTTGTTTCCATGCTGGAAGAGCAAATCCCATTCTATGCCTTGCGTCATTGGGTGAGACCCGGAATAACAGGGTGGGCGCAGGTGAGGTATCAGTATGGGGCGAGCGTCGAGGACACGAAGATAAAATTGGAGCTCGACCTGTTCTACATAAAGCATCTGTCCATTATGCTGGACCTTGCGGTTCTGTTTGAGACCTTGAAGGTCATGGTCTCGGGCAGAGGAGCGAAATGACTTTGAAGCCGGACCCGCAGAGAGGCATATTTTCGGTCTTGTTCAGGGCTTCAAGGGACAGGGTCTTTCTGGCTTTATGGGTGTTTTGCTATCGAGGCTTGCTGGCAGGATTCGAGATCTTGAGTAAGATCGAGGGCCGACCGCACCTGACTAGGCGCAGGCGCGCTGTCAGCTCAAACCCTGCCCCGCCTGCCACCGTGCGATGACTTGGTAATATTGAGAACCGGTTTTCTATATTGTTGAACTTCATTTCCTCCCTCTATCCGCCGGCTCTTCCCCCTCTTGCTAGAACCCCTCGATTCAACAGCTTGCACCGGGTTGACCTGGCATTCCCGTTGCTTCCCTCTGATGCCATCTCGGTCCGTGTTCCTACTAAGGAGTCGTGAGTGATGAAATCTAGGCGTCTTATTGCTTCCTGTTCGGGGGGTATGCTTCTGATGGGGCTTAGCTTCGCCAGGGCCGTCCAGGCGCAGAATCCAGAGCCACCAAAGGAGAAGCAGCAATACGTCGCCGGAGACAGAGACACTAGACTTTCCGCAAAAGAGGACCCGGCAGCGGCTAAATCGGGTTTAGCGTCGTCCCGGAATGCGGGCCCGGTGCTTGCTCCCCTCGGTTACCGGATAGGTGTAGATGACGAATTGGCTATAGCCGTGTGGCATGAGCCAGAGTTCTCCCAGGCCGTCGTGGTGCGCCCGGACGGAATGATCACTTTGCCTATACTGAACGATATCCAAGTGGCGGGATTAACACCCGAGGAAATGCAGGTTCTATTGACCGAAAAGCTGAAAGCGGTGGTTAACGAGCCTCAGGTGACCGTCAGCGTCAAAGCGATCAAAAGCCGCAAAGCTTTTGTGGTGGGAAACATCGCTAAACAGGGAGCGTATCCGCTTACCGGACGATTGACTGTTCTCGAACTGATTGTAGAGGCTGGAGGACTGACTCCGTTTGCGAAAGGTAAAGCGATCTATGTCCTGCGGAAAGAGAACGGCAAAGAAACGCGCCTGCCGTTCAACTACAAGAAAACTCTTTCCGGAAAAGGTTCAAACCCCGAATTGCTTCCAGGGGACATCGTTGTAGTGCCTTAGGGCACAAGCGATACAGCGCGCGTATTCCGTGCTTGGGTTTCGTGGGAGGAACAAAATGTGGCCATGCATATTGCGTCAAATCTTATTGTCAGCCTTCCTCCTGGTGTTCTGCTCGGCAGCCCGTGCGCAAGGTGAGTCCACGTCCAAACCCGGAGCCCAAGATCGGCAGGAAAAGAAAGACGATCCGTCGCTGGCGGATACTAGTCAGCAGGGAATTGAAAAAACCACGGTTTCTCCAACGCCCGGGTATCCGGTTGATGCGCAGATCCATGCACCGGGCAGAGCAACGCCTTGGCTTGGGCGTGCGCCTCTACACTACGGCCCTTTCGGCATCAGCGGTTTCGACTCGTTTGCGGTTTACGATCAGTTTTACCCGAGCGCAGGAGGGCCGAGCATCATCGAGCGCCTTGAAGTGATTCGCATGGGTCTCAGTTTCGACAAAACCTTCAAGAAAAGCCATTTCTTACTGGCATACACTCCGCAATTGATTGTCCTCAACGGCAATGCGCGCGGCGCGGCCGTGGGTGACAATGCCGTGAACCTCGGCACGACATTCCAACTATCTCCGCGACTTAGCCTCACGCTGAAAGACGATTTCGGCCAATTCCGCAGCCGCAAAGTTTTCCCCGACAAGATGCTGGAAATTGACCGCGAGACTGGCGGGGTCGTGCAGCAATACTTCCTGGAAAACGACGGGACCTACACGCAGAATAGGTTTCAGGCAATCTTCAATTACAAGTTCACCCCCAGATTGGTACTGACTGTTGCGCCGGGTTACACCTATGCGCGGACTAACGCCCCTAACGTCCTCTACACCGTGAATGACTCGCCCAATACTGTTGGTCTGACTTATGCTCTATCGCCGCGACGCAATATAGGACTCTTGGAGACAGTAGAGATTTTGGCGCCGACGCATCCGGTGTCCACGAAGGGCGTCTTTTACTCCTCGGGATTCTTCTACTCTGAGCAGCTCTCGCAGACATGGTGGATCACCGCCAGGTTAGGAGCTGAGGAAGCAACTTATCCCGGTTTCCACACCGCAAATTGGGCCTTGGACGGCTCGTTTACTCTGCTCAAGACTTTCGGGCTTTCCGATGTAGCGGTGAACTACTACCGGGGCAGCACCTTAACAAACTTTGTCAATGACCGTCAGACGGATCATGCGGACATTGCCTATGGATTCCAAATCACCAAGACACTGAAGTGGAGTAATAGTATCGGGTACTTTCGCACAGTAGGAGGGGACCCGCAAACCATTGGGAAGTACGGCCTGTCGAGGATTGACTATCGCCTTCCGGCGGGTTTTTCGATTTTCACCAGCTACAGCCGTCGGGCTCAGCGCTCTTCGACCGCTCAATTGATTTCCGGCGATCGCAACACCTTCCTGGTGGGATTCCATTGGGATCCTGCCGTGGCACTACCAGGGCACTAAAGGCGGCGCAATCATGCACTTGTGAGCCGATAAATGAATTTGAGGAACCACCAATCGGCACTTCTGTTTATCTTTTAGGGCGGCAAGACTGGAATTGGGCGGCCAAACAAGGGAATTCCTTTCCCTACAACTTCTTGACCCGCTGAGTGGTGTTGAGGCAGCCACGCCAACATGGTTGTAAATCACTCATAATACGGGGTTAATCGATGATCGCGCTGTCCACCGCTCTGGCAAGCAACCTGCTAGAATAAAATGACAACATTTTGTGGCGGCGAACACCGCGAAGGTAGGCTATTTTGGGCGGCTACTCGGAGACTCGACCCCCGGACCACTACAGTGAAATGAATCTTCGCGACTGTCTTGAAATCGCGAGACGGCGTAAGTCGTGGATCATATTGGCCTCGATCGGTTTGTTCGTCACCATGACGGTTTTTGCCTACCGTCTTCCTGACATCTACCGCGCCGAAACGGTGATTTTGGTGGACTCTGCGCAAGTTCCTGATAAGTACGTGCCTACCATAAATACAGGGGATATCGGCGGGCGTCTGACCACCTTGGAGCAGCAAGTGCTTTCGCCAACGCGCCTCAAGAAATTGGTAGAGTCGGAAGGATTGTACCCGGGGAATTCCGGGGCACGCAGCGAACAGGACGTCATCCGCTCGGTACAGAAATCGATCGTAATTGATGTGGTTAATCCCGGCGCAGGTAAAATGGGAGCCTTCCGGATAGCCTACAGCGGTCGCAGGCGTGACGAAGTGGCCCGTATTGCCAATCGGCTCGCTCAAATGTTCATTGAAGAAAACCTCAGGGCTCGTGTGGACCAGACCGAGGACACTGCCGAATTCCTGCACGAACAGCTGGACGGCACGAAACGCCAACTGGATGAGAAGGATGGGCAGCTCCGGGCTATTAAGTCACACAATCTTGCGGAACTTCCGGAATCTAAGCCTTATCATCTCGAAGCGTTGGCAAATCTGCGCGCGCAGCTACAGACTGCCGAAGCGAAGATCCAGCAGGATCAGCGCGAGAGAACCCTGCTTCAATCCATGATGATGTCCGATGCCCAGGCTCCGACGGTCGATGTGGACGGCATGTCGGGCGAGGGCGGCGGTGGTGCCGCAGGTGGCGGAGGACCTTACGAAGGCCAACTTCAGAAACTGGAATCGAAGTTATCTCAACTCAAGTCACGATATGGACCTCGCCATCCGGATGTTCGGAAGACGCAGAGTGAAATCGACAGATTGAAAGCCAAGGCGACCAGCGAAGCAGGCAGCGGTGATAGCGGCACAATTGAGGAACGGCCAGTCGTCCCTGTGCCAGCTCGGAAACGACGGAATCCCGTTGTGGAAGCTCAGATCGAGAAACTGGATGAGGGCATAAGGGAACAAAAGGAGTTAGTCGAGCCACTTCAGTCACGGATGGCTTTCCACGAATCCAAGCTGGAACGGATTCCAGTGTTTGAACAACAGATCGCGCGGCTGCAATCGGATTACGACATTCTCAGGACGCAATACATGGGCCTGCTCGACAAGGAAAAAGCTGCCGAGATTTCTCACGCCCTAGAGGTGCACCAGAAGGGCGAGAAATTCACAATTCTCGACCCTGCTGTGACGCCGTCGAAACCAGCAGCCCCCAATCGAATGTTAATCACCATCGGGGGTCTCGTCGGAGGTCTCCTGCTGGGCATCGCCTTGGCAGCTCTAGCGGAGATGTATGACGAATCCGTTCGATCTGAGGGTGAAGCGGCGCGGATCTTCGGTAAGCAGGTGCTGTGTGGCGTTCCAAGGATACTTTCTGGAGAAGAGATTCGGCTGAATCATTTAAGGAGCCTCGGCATCTTCGCAGGCACGCTGACGGGTTCAGCTGCATTTGGCTTGATCTTGAGCTTTCTTTCGGGAAGGTTGTTTTAGATGTACCAGGCTTTTTGTCAGTTGAAAGACGAGGCCTTCCGCCTGACGCCCGACCCGAGTTACCTTCACCTCTCCAAGCCTCTGCTCGCCAGCTATCTGGAGTCAGATGAGGTCTAGCTGTTTGAGCGATTCGACGCGGCTCGGCTTCAGAAGAGTCACTACAATGGACAGCTTGCTACAAAGGGGAAATCCAGCGGCCATGACGAGCTCTGAACTCGAGGTGGGGACGTCTCCCTTCCCCTCCGGCGAGTCGACCGCAACTGCGATACGGATCGAGCCGCTGACAGAGTGTAGCGAAGGAGAATGGGACAGGTTCGTCCTCGCACACGAGAAGGGGACCTTTTTCCATCAGCTGGGCTGGAAGCGAGTCATGGAAAAAACATACGGCTACGAGCCGTATTATTTTTGCGCGAGGCAGAGCGGAAAAATTACGGGAATTGCTCCCGCGTTTCTGGTCTCGAGCTGGATCATGGGCCGTTGTTTGCTGTCTTTGCCCTTCGCGGTGTATGGAGGCGTTTGTGCGGCCGACACTGAAAGCGAACAGGCGCTTGTGCGCCATTTGGAAGAGCAAGCCACTGTCCTGAACGTCGAGTTTCTGGAGCTTCGCAATCGAAACGGGGGGCTGCGGCCCGGCTATCACGCGAACCCGCGATACGCGACTTTCACATTGCCGGTTACAGCCGAAACCGAGGCGATTTACCGCGCCTTTCCTAAGGATATTCGATATATGATCCGCAAGGGCGAAAGGGCCGGCCTGGTGGCAAAAGGCGGATTCGATCAACTACCGAGTTTCTATCAACTGATGCTGGCGAATCTGCGCCGGCTCGGCACTCCTGCTTTTCCGCTGGCTCTGTTTGAAAATCTGATTCGCGAGTGTCCCGGGCAGGTAGATCTGACTCTGGTTTATTGGCGTGACAAGCCCATTGCGGGCGGGATGTCATTTTTCTTCCGTGATTGGATGCAGCCTTACTACATCGGTGCGCTGGACGAAGCCAAAGCGGTCGGGGCAAACAATTACCTGTGGTGGGAATTGATAAAGCTCGCCGCTCATAGCGGGCGAACAACTTTTGATTTTGGTCGCAGTAAGAAACAATCCGGCAATTACGATTTCAAGAAGAAATGGAACCCGCGTATCGAAACGCTCGATTATCAAGTGCGCCTGCTCCGCCGGAAAGACTTGCCGAATTTCTCGCCGGCCAATCCGAAGTTTGAGCTGGCAACCAATATCTGGAAGCGCGTTCCCCTGGGATTAACACGAATGATCGGTCCGCGCCTAGTCAGGTGGTTTCCGTAGGAGCAGAACGCTTTCTCCCTCTCTAACCGAAGGGAAAAACAGAAGCTACATTTCAAGGTGAGCACACCATCTTTCCAACACGGCTCGAGCCACGAGACCTCTGTCAGACGGACGGAGCCTCCACGGGAGGAGCGATGCCTCCGCGTGATGCACGTTGTTAACGTTTTGCGGCGCGGCGGCACGGAGTTCGGAATCCTGAAGTTGATGGCCGGCCTGGGGAACGACGGCTTCGATCACCGGATTTGTGCTACGCGCCGCGCGGAACCGGATTTCGTACAGGCATACTCGCTGGAAAACGTGCTGTCGGTCGCGGGCACCCACCGAGAGGGGTTTCAGTTTCCCTTTTTTCGCCTGCGCAGGATCTTTCGCCAATACCGGCCGCATATTGTTCACACGCGCAACTGGGGAGCCGTCGAGGCGATCGTGGCAGCCCGGCTGGCTGGCGTTCCAGTGGTAGTTCACAGTGAACACGGCTATGAGGTGAGCAACCTTAGGGGCCTTCCTCATCGCCAACGGATCTTCCGGCGACTGACCTACTCGGCAGCGGACATGGTGTTCACTGTGACTCGTGAGCTCCGTGACTATCATGCGCGACAAGCCTGGATGCGGCCCGAAAGAATCAGCGTGATTTTCAACGGCGTGGATACACGACGTTTCTCGCCGTGCTCAGAAACACGGGTCCGGCTCCGTAAGGAATTTGGATTTGCCGACGAGTGCCTGGTTGTTGGCAGCGTGGGCCGGCTGGTTCCCATCAAGGACTATCCCACATTGCTGAACGCGGCGGAACAACTTCTCCACCGCGGCATCAACCTGTACGTCCTACTCGTGGGAAAAGGCCCCTTGTTGGAGTCCCTGCAACGGCAGGTGCAGAACTCACGCCTGCTGAGCGGGCGGGTGTTGTTTACCGGGGCTTCGGACCGTGTCCCCGAGTTGCTCAACGCCATGGATGTTTTCGTTCTGCCGTCCCTTGGGGAAGGCATGTCCAATACTCTGCTGGAAGCCATGGCATGCGGGCTTCCCCTAGTAGCCACTCGGGCGGGAGGGAATAGCGAAATCGTGGAAGACGGGGAATCCGGATGGCTTTATACACCTGCTCGCGTTGAGGAACTGGCCGATCGTTTGGAGCACCTGTCAACTCACGTGGAGATCCGCAGCCGCCTGGGACAAAACGCACGGGAACAGGCTCTACGGCAATTCAGCCTTGATGCGATGCTGCAAAGATACCGAGATTTGTATTTGGACTTAGCGGCGCGACGAGGGCTGATCCCCGCGAGGCAGTTCTCCCCGGCTCAAGTCCGTGGCTTGAGGGGAACGGAACCGGTTCGCAAAGTCAATGCTTCACAGAAATTCGAGATCGCGATTCTCACTGGCAGCGATTCTGCGTCTACCCGTCATACTGTGTCGGCGCTCGCGCGGCTCCCGGGCGTTGAAGTGCGCGGCCTCTTGCTCGATACCGAGAGAGATTCCTGGCGGCGGTGGCGCAATTTGAAACGCAATGTGCGTCGTGAGGGCCTTTCGCATGTCTGGCACCGCTTCGGGGAAGCGATTCAGGAAGGAGTGGAATGGTGGGCCGCAAAGCTGGTCTCAACGGACGAGGTGAACTCCATCCTCAGCGGGGCCTTCCCGGAGCAAGCCTTTTCGCTAGCGGATTTTACCCGGATTCACAATATTCCCATTCTTGGGGTCGGCAATCTCAACGGCCCAAAAGCTTTGGGAGATTTTCGACGCGAGAAGCGAAGCAGGAGTCACGGTTCATTTCGTGGACCAGGGGTTGGATACAGGAGACGTAGTAGGAGAGGCCGTAATCCCCATTCATCCGAAAGATACTGCCGAAACTCTGCGCTGCAAGCTGGACCTTTGCGGGACCGAGCTATTGAAGAATTGTGTTTCGGAGTTGGCGTTGGGCAGAGCCGTGCGTCGGCCGCAACCGAAGTCCGATTACAAGCCACGCACTTCACCCACGCGACGCCAGCGGCGGGAGCTGGAAGAAAGATTGGGAATTACGAAAGGCCGACAACCAGCTTGGCTGCATGTTCTAAAAACTCTGTTTTACCTCGCTGTATATCACTCCGGAGTGTTTCGCCTCGTGCGGGCCGTGCATAGGAGGCCGTCAAAGGGAAGAGGCTGCATCTTGCTTTATCACCGCGTGAACGACTTGGCCCACGATCCGTTGACAACCGGCGTCGAACGCTTTGCGGAGCATCTCGCTACCTTGCGCCGCCACTATCCCGTCATCGCGACGTCGGAACTCGTGGCGCGAGTGAAGGAGCACAAACGCCTTCCGGGGACCGCTGTGGCTATCCATTTTGACGACTGCTATCGAGATGTTCATACAAACGCCGCACGGCTGCTGGCGCATCTCCAGATGCCCGCGTGCGCCTTCATCTCTTCCGGTTTCATCGACACGGATCTTGTCTTTCCCCACGACGCTAATGCGCGCCCGGTTCATTTCGAAAATCTGGGCTCTCAGGAGGTTGCGGATCTTGCACGGAAGGGATTCGAAATCGGATCCCACACAGTCAATCATGCGGACCTGGGCCAAGTGAGTTTCGAACAGGCGAAAGAAGAGCTCAACGAAAGCAAGTCGGTTTTGGAATCGATACTCGGCCGGTCCGTGAACCTAGTTTCCTACCCTTACGGGAAGAGATCGAACATCCGGCCTGAGGTGGTGGACTTGGCCCGGGGCGCGGGCTACGTCGCAATGTTCTCCGCTTATGGCGGATACATCGAAGGCCACACAGACACCTTCGATATCCGGCGCATAGGGATAAGCGGGCAGCACCGGCCGCTCGACCTTCTAATGGAAATCGAAGGAATCTCGCTGAGCGCCTGGAAGTATCGGTGGTCCGCTGCCGGAACGAGGAGAGACAAGGCCAGTTAAACGACTATGTGTGGGATTTGCGGAATTTGCGAATACGAGCGGCAGACGGATATCCCGGGCGAACTCGTTCATCGGATGAATCAGACCATGATTCATCGAGGCCCGGATGACGGCGGTGTCTTCGTCGGCCCGGGCATCGGCTTGGGTCATCGGCGGCTCAGCATCATCGATCTCGCGGGCGGCCATCAGCCGATGTCGAACGAAGACGGCACAGTGTGGGTGCTGCTCAACGGCGAAATTTACAACTACCCAGAACTCCGCTCGGAGCTGCTTCAGCGCGGCCACAAGTTCGTGACCAAATCGGACACGGAAGCGATCGTTCATCTTTATGAGGATCTTGCGGAAGGGTGTTTTGCAAGACTCCGGGGCATGTTTTCGATCGCATTGTGGGATTCGCGCAACCGAAAACTCGTCCTCGCGCGGGACCGAGTGGGAAAGAAGCCTCTGTTTTATGCTGCCGACGGCAAGCGCATCCTTTTCGGTTCCGAGCTCAAAGCGCTTCTGGTTGGTGACTCGCTGTCGCGCGAGATTGATGAGCAGGCGCTGTCCGATTATTTCTCGTTTGGGTACATTCCAGCACCGAAAACAATTTATCGCGCCGTCCGCAAAGTCATGCCCGGGCACTACCTTGTCGCTACGGCCGGCGGCATTCGCGAAACCTGCTATTGGGATCTTTCTTTTGCCCGTGTGGAAGAACGGAGCGAGGCGGAATGGTGCGAGCGGATTCGCCATGAACTTTGTGAGGCCACGCGCGTACGGTTGATGAGCGACGTGCCGCTGGGCGCATTTTTGAGCGGGGGAATTGATTCCTCCTCCGTCGTCGCCATGATGAGCCACCTGATGAAGCGCGCGGTCACTACTTGCTCGATTGGTTTTCAAGAGGAGAAGTACAACGAAGCTAAATACGCCCGGGAAGTCTCGCAACTCTTCTCGACGGATCACCACGAGCAGACGGTGGAGCCGAACGCCGTTGAGATTGTGGATAGGCTCGCCTGGCACTATGACGAACCGTTCGCCGACTCTTCAGCGATTCCGACGTACTACGTTTCAAAAATCGCGCGGGGAGAGGTGACGGTAGCGCTGGGCGGCGATGGCGGCGATGAAAGTTTTGCCGGTTACCGCCGCTACAAGCTCGATTACTACGAGAACCGCTTGCGCAGGCATGTTCCGGCTACCGTTCGTCGGTCGCTCTTTGGACCACTCGGCCGCTGGTACCCAGCATTAGCGTGGGCGCCGCGGGTATTCAGGGCCAAAGCGACCCTCCAAAGCCTTTCTCGTTCGCCGCTCGAAGGTTATTTCCATTCGATTTCCTATTTCCGCCCCGATGACAAAGCTCGGCTGTTCACCGCTGACTTCCGGAAGCGGCTGGCCGGTTACGACTCACTTGACGTTCTTCGTCAGTATTACGATCGCGCGGACAGTGAAGACCCGCTTTCCAAGATTCAGTACGTCGATATCAAGACTTACCTGACCGACGACATCCTCACGAAGGTAGATCGGGCCAGCATGGCGGTCTCGCTCGAAGTGCGCGCGCCCATGCTCGATCACAAATTCATGGAGTGCATTGCGTCGATTCCGAGCGGACTCAAGCTGCGCAACGGGACGGGAAAATATATTTTGAAGCGGGCGCTCGAACCGGTGTTACCAAGCCAGATTCTCTACCGAGAAAAGCAGGGCTTCGCCATACCACTGGGTCAGTGGTTCAAACACGAGCTGAAAGAGATGGCGCAAGCGATAATCCTGGACGCCGATGATGGAATTCTAAACCAGCGTTTCTTGAAGGAAATATGGGATCAACATCAGAAGGGCTCACACGACCGTTCGGCGCTGCTGTGGGCCACGCTGATGTTTCGCAAATGGCAACAAATGTTTCAGACACATTAGGAGCAGCATGAGCGGAATTTGCGGCATCTGTGAGCCGGGACGCGACCTGAGCACAAGCGAGTTGTCGCACATGGTCGAGCAGCTGGCTCTGCCGGATGAATCCGAACGCGACGTACGTAGGGACGGACCAATCGCTGTTGGCGTGGCCCGTCGTTGGAGCTTTCAACAAGTAGCTACTGTCAATGGTATTACTGTCGCTGCGGACGCGGACCTCGTTGATTTTTCAGAAGCAAGCGAAGCATTGTCGATGACCCTGGCTGAGGCCTGTTCCGTTCCTGTGGCCGAGCTGATTGCCGGACTGTATCTGACCCGCGGCGTGGCAGCGTTGAATCTGCTGCGGGGCAGCTTCGCCCTTGCGGTTTGGGATACAAGAGAGCAGCGTCTTCTGCTGGCAATCGATCGCCTGGGCATTCGAAGTCTCTATGTCCGGCGTGAAGGTAACCGGCTCCTCTTTGCATCACGCGCGGGAGCGATTCGTGCGGCACAGCGCGATCCCGTGGAAGTGAATCCCACAGCCGTTTTGCAATTCCTGCTCTTTTCGGCCGTTCCTGCGCCACTAGCCAGCGACCGCGGAACGGAAAAGTTGCGCCCCGGAACCTTCGTGAGCTTCTCCAAGGGAAACCTTACGGAGCACACCTATTGGGATCTGGAGTATCCGGAGAGTGAGGACCGTAGCGTCACGCGCTGGGCCCGCGAATTGCGAGAGCAGATGCGGGTTGCCGTGCATCGCCATCTCGAAGGCTGTCTGCAACCGCAGACAGGCTGCTATCTGAGTGGCGGCACCGACAGCAGTTCGGTCGTAGCATTCACGGGCGAGAAACACCGCCCGGCGCAGTCCTTCTCGATTGCATTTAAGGAGACGGGCTTCAGCGAAGCGGAGTTTGCACGTACCACCGCGGCGCACTTTCAAACCAAGCACCATGAAAAATGGCTGACCGCCGGAGACGCCTCGGAAGCGCTGGAGAAGACCATCGCATGCTACGACGAGCCGTTCGCCAACTCTTCGGCAGTTGGCGCGTACCACTGCGCCCTGCTGGCCCGGGAGAACGGCGTTCGCACGCTGCTGGCGGGAGATGGTGGCGACGAGCTCTTCGCCGGGAACGCGCGCTATGCACACGATAAGTACTTTGCGCTCTATCATCGGGTGCCCAGTGCGATTCGCCGGAGCTTGCTCGAGCCGCTACTCGAGCTTCTGCCTCTCAATGGGGGCAAACTGAGTTATCCGCGCAAGTACGCGCATCGCGCGAACATCCCAAATCCCCGACGCATTTTTTCTTACAACTTCTTCTTGAGTCTGCCGCCACGCGAAGTCTTCGAGGACGGTTTCCTTCAGCAAGTGGGCATGCACGACTGGCTCTCTATTCCTGAAGACCATTTCCGGCGCGCGAATGCCACGAGCGAGTTGAATCGGATCCTTTACCTAGATCTGAAGATGACGATTGCCGATAATGACATCCGAAAAGTATCCGGCACGGCAGAACTCGCCGGGGTGCATGTCCGCTATCCTCTCCTCGATGATCGCCTAGCCGAATTTTCCGGGCGTATTCCGGCGCGACTAAAGTTAAGGGGTTTTGAGAAGCGGTACATCTTTAAACAAGCGATGAAAGGCATTCTGCCTGACAAAGTGTTGTACAAGAAGAAGCACGGCTTCGGCGTGCCCCTGGCCCAGTGGCTGTTGAACGATCCACAAATGAAGGAAGTGGTGCGCGATGTCATGTATGACTCGCGAACTCGTGAGCGCGGTTATTTCCGCAAGAGCTTTTTCGAACAGCTGATGAGCTTGCATAAAGAACAGCCGAATTATTATGGCGAGATCGTCTGGTATTTGCTCTCGCTGGAACTTTGGCACCGCCGGCATCTGGAACCAAAACGTCAGCTCGCACTGCATTACGACGATCGAGGTAACAGGCATGCCTAGCCGCGTTCCTGCGACCCCAGCGCGTGTCCGTTCCAGTTTCCGGCAGAAATGCCGGGATTCCGCTCTTGCTGGGCTGTACAGGACCGGGTTGCTTAATATTGCCCGCCACATGGAAGGCACACATGAGCTGTACTCGATTCCGGGCTCCCGTTTTCCCCGCCTGCGTCAATTTGCTGGGTCGAAGTTCGGGATTCTCTGTTACCACCGCGTAGGTACAGAGGGTATCCCGCTGTTTTCGCGCCTTGCCCCAGACCTGTTCGAAAAGCAGATGCGCTACGTCAGAAAAAACTATCGGGTGGTTTCACTAGGACAGCTTTGCCAGGAATTGCAGGAGCACCGTTCAGCTCAGCCTCCTACTCTGGCCGTGACATTTGACGACGGGTATCGAGATCTGTACGACCACGCTTTTTCCGTGCTGCAGAAATATCGAATTCCTGCAACCATTTACTTGATTGGACGCTGCATGAAAACCGGCGAAGCGCCCTGGTATGACCGCATTTTTGCGGCCATGGATGCCGCGCCGGTCGATCGGCTCGTGCTGGAGTTGGAGAGTTCTCGGGCGTTTGATTTGTCCTACCCAGGAGCGCGCTCGCAAGCGGCATGGGAAATCGTCTGCTATCTTCGGGTTCTTTCGGACAAGCAGCGTCGGGAATGGTGTACGGGCTTCGAAGAGCGGATGAAGCCGCCGGAGAAACCATTAGAAGCGTGCATGCTCAATTGGGAGCAAGTGCGCGCCATGCGTTGCGGCGGCATATCGTTTGGCGCGCATACGATGACGCATCCCGTGGTGAGTCGGCTTGAGCCCCAGGCGCTGCAGGAAGAGCTCCTGGAGTCCAAGCAGTTCCTTGAAGCCGGCTTGGACTGCGCCGTGGAAGACTTCGCCTATCCTTTTGGGAAGCCTGAGGACGCGGGCGGCTTTGCCGAGGATTTCTTGGAGAATTGTGGCTACCGGTCGGCGGTCACAACAACCTACGGTTTCAATACGACGAGCACGAATCGTTTTCGGTTGAATCGATTGCAGGTTGGCGAAAGCTGGTCCACCATGGATTTTGCATTTAATGTAAGCCGCTTGTTTTTTCAGGGCCGAACGGAAAGATGAGTAGAGGCAAATGATATGGTACTGCACGCCGAAGGAGAAGATATCTAGAGGTCGGATATGCGCGATGTTATCGTACTGATAATTCTTATCGCCTCGGCGCCCATTTGTCTAATCAGCCCCTATTTTGGGGTCTTGATGTGGTTTTGGGTCACCTATTTCAATCCCCACCGGTTTACTTGGGGCTACGCATACACTTTTCCTGCTGCCTTGATTGTTGCCGTGCCGACCTTGATCGGCACGGTCATTGGCAAGAAGACGTTGCGCTCTCTACTTACGGCAGAAAGCCTGCTGTTGATGGTGCTGTGGGTCTGGTTTGCCATCACGTACGTCCACGCCCAAGGCACACCGCTATTTTCAGGCAATATGGCGGACGCGCAGTACGAGATGAGCCATATCAGCAAAATCCTCCTCATGACCTTTGTCATGGTCGTTATCATCAATTCCAAGGAGCGACTTAGATCTGTCTTGTTGGTAACTGGAGGAAGTCTCGGCCTGCTGGCGTTGAAGAGCAGCTTGTTCGGCTTTCGCACCGGGGGCGAATCCCGCGTTTACGGTCCACCGGATTCCTTCTTGTCAGAGAACAATGCTTACGGACTGGCACTCAACATGGCGCTGCCGTTGCTTTTCTTTCTGGTGCGAGACGAACCCCGCAAATTGATCAGAGTCGCATTTCGAGTTTTTTTCGTAGCCAGTATCGTCTCCGTTCTTCTGACCTATTCGCGCGGCGGTTTGCTGGGATTGGCGGCAGTGATGACCGTTCTTACTTTGCGCAGCCATCACAAGGCTGTTGGCGCATTCCTGCTTGTGGTTAGCGCTTTCCTGGTCTTAACTTTCGCTCCCCCCGCCTGGATGGATCGAATGGGAAACTTTCTCAGTGGCAACTTGGACGGTTCGGCCAACATGCGACTTATCTCTTGGACCGTTGCCTGGCGGTTGGTCCAAGACTATCCCATGGGAGGATCCTTTGACGCTGTCCCCAACGTCGACGTGTACAGACGTTATCAGCCGCAGCCACTGCCGGGCGATGCCCTCTCTTCCGGCCCTCATAGCATTTATTTCCAGCTTCTTGCCGATCATGGGTTTGTTGGTTTGGCGCTCTTCTTGATACTGATGGGTTCGTGTTTCTGGACTCTGTTACGCATCCGGCATGGCGTCCGAAAAATCGCGGAAGCCCATTGGCTGAATAACTACAGCTTTATGATTGAAGCCGCCCTCCTGGCATTCATGGTCAGCGGCGCATTTCTGGGGGTAGTGTACCTCGACGTCTGTTATCAAATGATTGGAATAACCGTTATCCTGAAAATGCTTTACCGCCAAGAGCTGCTCGAGTCTGCCCAGCGTCGCGTTCAGGTAGATGGCGCCGCATCGGCACGTCTGCCCGAACCGGAGCCGGCGACTGCTTTTGTGTGAATGAGATTTGTCAGGCCAAGGAAGGGGCAAACATATGTTCGCGAACATCGGCATGCGTTACCTCAAGAGGCGGCAATTGTTTCTTTTCGCGTTGTTTTTTGGGTTGTGCGGTCCCGGGCTGACTCGGGCGCAGAGTTGGAGATGGACCATTGAGGACCTTGACGACAAGAACCCACAACAAACTTCTATCGTTGCAGACAAGGACGGCAATGTGCACCTCGCGTATTACCTGCCGGAAGGGTTTGGAGAGCTTCGCTATGCCTTTCGATCTGCGGGCGATTCCCGCTGGTTCAAGATGACTCTGGACGAGCATCTTGGTGTCTTTTCGACGGGAATCGGACTCGATTCGAACGATAATCCCAGTATCTGTTACACGCCGCGCGAAATGAAATATATTCACTGGAACGGCCAGAAATGGTCCTCACAGCAAGTAGACCCGAACTCCGGCCTTATCGCTTATCACTGCTCCATCCAGTTCGCCCAACATGACGTTCCTCATATCACGTGGTATCTGGAAAGCGTGTTCGTGCTGCGGCACGCCGCTCTAGAAGACGGGACGTGGAAAGTTCGTTCAGTTGAGGTGGGGATGGAATCGGGTAAATGGAATTCGCTGGTCCTCGACAAAAACAATTTGCCCCACGTGGCGTATAGTTCCTTTGCAAAAGACGAGCTGAAGTATGCCCACTTCGATGGGCGAGACTGGGCTCGCACCGTGATTGACACATCCGAGGGGAATCCGCAGCCGGGGGCCCGCGGCATGGGGGCCTCGCTTGTTTTGGACCCGGAAGGCAACCCGCGCATCAGCTACTACGACGTGAATTCGCTCAAATACGCTCGTTTCATCGCCGGCAAATGGAAGATTGAAGTCATCGAGCAACTCCCTCCATTCGTTGTCTGGAGTTGGAAAAACTTCCAATCCACACAGCTCTTGGATCGAGACGGGAATCCTCACATCAGCTACGAAAGCTATTTGGGGCTGAAGCATGCTTGGTGGGACGGCAAACAGTGGCATACTCAGCTCATCAGACCTTACATTGACGGGTTCTTCTTCGAAAGTTGCATGACCATGGACAGCCAAGGCAATCTTTACATCAGTCTCAAAGATCCTTTCGACGGCACGTTGAAGGTCGCTATCGGCACACGGACCCAACCCCTGGACGCAGCGAAAGCAGGAAGCAAGAACAGTTCGAATTAGTGTCCAAGCGCGATTCCAGGCTGCGCAGGTCGCGAGGCTAACCGAACGAGATGATTGTGAAACAAACTATCTTCGAGATTGTGTTTTGGTTCTCAGCCGGGATCATTCTCTACGTCTACGTGATTTATCCTCTTGTGCTATCCCTGGTTGCTCGGCGGCGAGATACCACCCCCCTCCTTTCAATCACGCCGCGCGTTTCACTTCTAATCTCCGCGTACAACGAGAGCGGGATTATCGAGCATAAATTGCGCAACGCGCTCTCCCTCGACTATCCGCGGGATCTCTTGGATATCGTGGTGATCTCCGATTGCTCCGATGACGGCACGGATGAGCTGGTAGCGAAGTATGCTCCGCATGGCGTGCGCCTGCTGCGTCAACCGCAACGGCTTGGGAAAAGTTCAGGGCTGAATCTTGGTGTGGCTCAAGCGTTCGGCGAAATCCTGGTTTTTTCAGACGCCAACGCGATCTACGAACATCACGCCATTCCTTGCCTTGTTCGGCATTTCGCGGACCCGCAGGTGGGCTACGTTGTTGGCAACGCCCGCTACACGGAAGGTGCCGGACAACCGGCTTCGGCCAAATCCGAGAGTCTGTATTGGAAATTGGAAACCTGGCTTAAGGAGAAGGAATCTCAGTTTGGCTCCGTGGTTGGAGGCGATGGCGCCATCTACGCCATTCGCCGCGAATTGTTCACTCCGCTTGAGCCCACCGATATCAGCGACTTTTTGAATCCTTTACAGATCATTGTGCGGGGTTATCGCGGAGTGTACGAACCGCATGCCATCTCATATGAAGAGCCCGCGGACACCTTCGAGAAGGAATTTGCGCGCAAAATACGGATCGTTAGCCGCAGTTTGAACGCGCTGCGACGAGCCCCGGCGGTACTGCTTCCCTGGAAACAGCCGCGGCATTGGCTGGCTCTGGTCTCTCATAAGGTTCTTCGCTGGCTGGCACCCGTGTTTCTGGCGCTCATATTTTTGGCGAGCCTCCTGCTCTGGCCGATTTTTATCTACCGGCTGACTGCATTTCTTCAGGCAGTATCCTACGTGCTGGCCGCATCTGGATGGGCGATCAGAAGGCATCGAAAGGTCCCGAACGTTTTGCTCCTACCGTATTACTTCTGTCTGGTCAATTTGGCATCGTTATTGGGACTGGTGAAGTTCGTCCGGGGGTCGCTCTCACCCACTTGGCAAACCATTCGGCAGCAGACTTCCGGCCCCGAGGAATCGATCGGGCGTCCGTAAGGAAATGATCTTCAGCTTGTTCATCCGATGAGGGAGAGCCTGGCGCTTCGTGATGGGAAACCTTCGAAAGATATTGTTCAGAATCTACTATTTCGCTGAGCGATTACTGGCCCCGGACCTTCGGAACGCCCAGTTCGTCTATCGCGAGGTGCTCAAGGCGAAGCTGACCAGTCAGATCCTGTGGTTGGACATCGGATGTGGTCGTCGACTTTTCCCGGAATGGATGCCCGGCGCGGCGGAAGAGCAAGACGCACTGCGCTCACGACTTGAATCTACATTCGGACTCGATCCAGATTTTGCGAGTCTGCGCGACAACCGCTTCGTGCGACATCGCGTGGCCGGAGACTCGAGTTTACTTCCGTTCGCCGACGCTACGTTCGATTTGCTGACCGCCAATATGGTCGTGGAGCACGTTGCCCAACCTCAGGCTCTGCTGTGTGAGGCTCGGCGGGTTCTGAAGCCGGGCGGACAATTTCTGTTTCATACGCCGAATGCACTAAGCTACACGACACTGCTCGCACGGTTGGTGCCAAAACTGCTCAAGGTCAGATTGATCGAATTCTTGGAAAGCCGCAAGGAAGAAGACGTTTTTCCGACTCTTTATCGCATGAATACGCCGCGCCGGGTGCAGGAACTGTCGTGCAGTGCGGGACTTCGCGTACTCCAGCTGCGCCACGTCGAATCCTCGGCCCAAGCCGTGATGTTGGGACCGCTGGTTTTCTTGGAGCTCCTTTGGATTAGGATCCTCCGGCTTCCTGCTTTTCGCAATTTTCGGAGCAACCTTATTGTCGTCCTACAGAGGCCAGTGTAAGACCACCGCATGATTCAAGACGGTAATGTCGCAAAGTACGTTCAAGGCCGCAACGGAACGTACAAGGTTCGCTCCGCTTCAGAATGACATATGGCTTATCGGATTCTTCACGTTCTCGACCATTCTTGGCCCGTTCTCGATGGGTACAGCCAAAGAAGCCGCTGTATCGTGAACGCTCAAGCTCATCTCGGCATGAAGCCGAGCGTTTTAACGGGTCCTCTGCATGGGGAGGACGACCGGTCGGCATCAGAAATTATTCTCGACGGGCTCTCCTATTTTCGAACGCCCTATGGGACAGGCTTGGCTCGGTATGCCATTCAGAAGCGCTGGCCTGTCTTACGCGAACTGGCTGTTATGCAATTGCTGCGGCGCCGAATCCAATTGCTTCTGAAAGATCAGGAGTTCGATATTGTGCACGCGCACTCTCCCGCGCTTTGTGGCCAGGCTGCGGCAGAAGCCTCGCGTTCCTGCGGCGTGCGCTTCGTCTATGAGATTCGCGCGTTTTGGGAAGACGGCGCAGTGGACCGGAATAGGGTCGGGGCGCCATCGCTGCGCTATCGGCTGGCCCGAGCGTTGGACACTCACGTTTTGCGACGAGCAGACGCAGTTGTGACCATAGCGCGTCCGATGGTCGAGGATCTGAGGTCGCGCGGCATCTCGGGTGGAAAGATCTTTCACATACCCAATGGGGTCGATGTCTCGCGTTTTACTCCCCGGGCCCGTGACATCACGCTGGCGGCGCAATTGCAAGTAGAGCACACACCCACGCTCGGATTTCTCGGCACCCTGTTCCCGTGGGAAGGTGTTCCGTGGCTCGTGCGGGCCGCCGCCGAATTGCGCAAGCGAGGCGTAGTTTTCAAGTTGCTTATCGTGGGAGACGGGGCGGACGCCGCCCAAGTGAAAGCCGCCATCCAGGAGACTCGCAGCTCGGATTTTGTCGCGTTTCTTGGCCGCGTACCTCATGAACATGTGGATCAGTACTATTCGGTGATGGATGTGCTCGTGTATCCGCGCCGCAGCATGCGCCTGACGGAACTGGTGACCCCATTGAAACCCCTTGAGGCTATGGCCCTGGGCAAGCCGCTATTGGCAAGTGGCGTAGGCGGAATCCGCGAATTGATCGAGCACGACGTGACTGGACTGCTTTTCGAGCCTGGCAACGTTGACGATTTTTGCTGTCACGCTACTAACCTGCTGACGAAGGAAGATTTGCGATGGAAGCTGGGCAACCTGGCGCGGCAAAAAGTCTCCAAAGAGAGAGATTGGAAGGTCATCATCCAGCAGTACGAGGCCGTATATGAAGCCAGCCGGCAAAATGCTTCCACCCGTGCCTAAATTAGCCGAAAGAATAAGTCTCGACGACTCAGCCCCAATGGCACACGCGCCGGGCCGATGTGCTCGTGTGGGCGCTGATATCGAGCCTTCTCATGTGGGCCGCTTGCCCGGCATGTGAACTCTACCCTGGAGCCGCAGCTCGCAGATGAGCCTGTCGAGTTCCGAGCGCTGACGTCCTTCGCCCAGAATGTACAGTTCCCAACCTGGATGTCGTCCCGCGATTTGTCCAAACGCTCGAATCAGGACGTCGTGACCCTTGGAAGGCATCAGGGCACCCACCGACACGAACATGGGATTGTCTGGAGCCAAGTCAAGTGCTGGTCGCGCTCCGACCATAGGTACTGTCTCGAATAAACCATGGTCTACTCCATTCGGAACCATGTGAATCTTGTTAGCCTGCGTACCCAGTTCGACCATTGCCCTCTTTAGGGCTGCCGACACGGCGATGATTCCTCGCGCTTGCCGCAGCGTCCAGCGAATCATCGGCCGAATTGTCCAAAAGCTCGGGTAGAGATTGATGTCGGTTCCCTCGCGGATATGGTTACTGGAACGCCCAGCACTTTGCCGAGAAGAACCGCTGCGAAGCCGTCCGGATAAACGAAATGCGCGTCCATACAGTCAAATTTCTCTTGTTTGTTCAGAGTGGCAGCACTGGACTTTGACCCAGCGCGGAAAATAGGGGACGGGAAAAACAACCAATTAACCATTTCTTTCTGTAACTTAGAGGGACCGAGCCCGCCTAGTTTTGGGACTTGGCAATGCAATTGCTCCGAATAAGCTGGTTTTGTTTCGGGAGCGCGGCTGCCGCGAAGTGCCCTTCGCTCGTCCCAAAGACAGATGAAAAACGCCCTCACCATTGACCTGGAAGACTACTACCACGTGAGCGCTTTTGCGGACACGATTGTCTCGGACCAGTGGTGTGCCCAGCAAAGTCGCGTGGAGCGTAACACGGAATTCCTGCTTGACCTCCTCGAGGAAGCGAACTGCAAGGCCACGTTTTTCGTTCTCGGACACGTTGCGGAAGGACACCCTCGGCTTGTCCGGCAAGTTGCACATCGCGGTCACGAAGTGGCTTGTCACAGCTTACAACACCGCGCGGTCTATACGATGACGCGCGCGGAATTTCGTGAGGACACTCGCCAGGCAAAGCAGCTCCTTGAAGATTGCAGTGGAACGCCGGTCTCCGGCTATCGGGCGCCCAGCTTCTCCATTACGCAGGATTCTTTCTGGGCTCTGGAGGTTCTTGCTGATCTCGGCTTCAAGTTCGATTCGAGCGTCTTTCCCGTAAGGCACCCCAACTACGGGATGCCGAAAGCTTCCCGTGATCCCTATCGGATCGAAACTCCCAGCGGTTCCATCGTTGAGTTCCCCATGACTACGCTTGAGTTCGCGGGCTTCAGATCTCCGTTCGGTGGCGGCGCCTATTTCCGGCTTCTGCCCTACTGGTATACGCGATGGGGCATCCGCTTTCTAAACGAGCACGAGCGTCGCTTCGTATGCGTCTATCTCCATCCTTGGGAGCTCGATCCCGAACAGCCCCGCATGTCGGGCCGGCTCACCTCCCGGATGCGCCACTATCTCGGTCTTCGTGGTACTCCCACAAAATTCCGCTGCCTTATTCGTGATTTTGAGTTTTGTCCCCTCGGCGCACTGGTTGACCAGGTCTGAATCGGCTCCGCCACTCTCACCACTGAAATCCTTCTAGCTCCGAGCAACTGCCCTTTCGAAGGATTGGGAGAGTCCTCGTGCGTAGTCTTTGCGCTGCGTTTTGTCGAGGCAAATCAACCAGTATCCGCCGAGCGCAAGTGGAAGGACCAATGCAACCTGCATGAAGAAAACGATCAGGCGCTCCGTTAACCAGTAGTGATCCACCGCGTAAGTGCCCAGTGCGAAGGGCAGAATGGCAAGCATCGGCCTAAGCCATACTGACGTCGCATATGTTAACGGCTGAATCCCCAGCGTACGCCGCACGTACCAGGGCCAGAAGAGAATGGCGGAAGCTACGGCCGGCACGACCGTTCCCCAGGCCACCCCGACAATTCCCATGCTTCTAATCCAAAGAATGCTCAAAGCCAGATTGCACAGCCCTTCTGACAGCAAAACGGGTACAAGGGGTTTGTGCTTGCTTAAGCCGAGGAGACTCCCCGCCGTGACGGAATTGCCTGCCCAAAACAGCAGCGTCAAGGAAAGAATACAGATCACCTTCCCCGAAGTCTCTGCGTATTCCGGACCCATCCACAATCCGATAAACCTGCTGCCACGCAGCATGAAGGTAACAGCGATGGGCAGCACGACCATGGAACCTGCCCGGGCGCCAAAAAGAACAACCTTCTGCACCTGCTGCTGATCGCGCGTCGCCTCAGTCGAGCTCGCCAGCGGTGTCATCGTTTGCGAAATTCCACTCACCAGGGTGCGCGTGTATTCGGCCAGGTTTCCCCCGATCGCATAAAACGTCACGGCAGCAACCGGCAGGTACGCCCCAATCACGACGTTATCCGTTGCGTAAATCAAGCTGCTGCTCACATGCAGCAGAAAAGAGAACACGCTGAAGGAAAAGATCAACTTTACTCCGGCGCGATCCGCGAGCGCCAGATGGATTCGCAGCTCCGGATACAGATACCGCACCAGTATAATGTTCGCGACCCAGCGCGCTACCGTGAAACCCAATTGCAGGCAGGCGAGAGCGATGATTCCGTAACCAAGATGCAGTGCGAAAACCGTTGCGCCTGCGCGCAGGACGTTGATGCCGACCTCGATGCTGTTCGTGAGGTCGAACCGCTGTAAGCCGACCAAGATTCCCCCGTAAACGCCATTGACGAGCGACGCCGCAACGTTCAGGCCAATCACTATAAGAACGAGCCGCGCCGCGAAATAATATTGCCGAGGAATATCTAGATGTTCTATCACGAAACCGGCCATGATCGCGGATGCCAGAATCGCGAGGAGTCCCGCCGTCGAGAAAATGACCATCGCGGAGGAAGCCACGTGGCTGGACCTGTCGTGCTTGATCTGCGTATGAAACTTGGCGACGTATCGCGTTACCGCCCCGCGAACTCCCAGGTCCAGCAATCCGAGGTAGCCGGTCAAAGCAAGGATCAGCGTCCAAACGCCGTATCCCGTCGTGCCAAGCTTCCGCACCACGTATGGAGAAAGGAAAAAATTGACCCCCATTGCAATGACGTAGCTTCCCCAATTGGAGAAGATGTTGCGTAGGACGCGCGGTCTTCCGAGCATTATTTTCTTTGAAATGAATCCTGTCGGGGGTTCTAACGACATAGGTCTCCGTCTTCCGATTCCTCTGGACCATCGCACGTTTGTTACCAATGAGAATGGCAGTTAAGTGATGTGATTTGAGCAGGTTGACCAAAAACGAAGCCCGGTTATGCCCGAAGTCGGCCTATTGGTCGACCACTGTGTAAATCACTGCCACAATTGGGAAAACCCCCGAACGAGCGCGCCGCTGCGGACGCAGCCTTGAACCCGTGATTTCCCGTTAAATCCCATACAATCAATGTGTTAACACGAATTTCACACCCCTTGCTTTGGCGATCACCTTGCTCCAATGGCCTCGAGTCGGGTCCAGCCTCTCGAAATGGGCGACTGAGCCCTGCTCAGAGGCAGTAAGAATCAGAGCCGCAGGCGTGAGTCAGATGCTCAGGCTCACCCTTCCCCGGGCAGTCTATCGGTAAGGAGTTTGGAGTGCCAGGCGACGCTGGGGGCGAGGGAGTCGAGTCGGTGTTTAGCCTAAGGAGTAATCGGAAAAGCATGTCGTCGACACCTCAACTCCCATCCCTGGATGACCAGCGTCAATTCTGGGACTGGCATTGGCAGCACTGGAAAGAGCGCCGCGTACTGAATGATTGGACGGAAAGGCGCGCGCAGGAGATCCTCGGTCTGATCCGCGGGCTAGGTTTGCGGCAGCCACGGCTTCTTGATCTCGGGTGCGGACGCGGGTGGTTCGCCGAGCGCTTGGAGGAATTTGGAGAGACGCATGGAATCGACCTTTCACCAGAAGGCATAGCTGCGGCGCGGGTGCGGCGTCCCAACATCGTCTATACGGTCGGGAACATCTATGATGCGCCGCTCGCAAAGGATTATTTCGACGTTGTTGTTTCGCAAGAAGTGATTGCGCACGTGGACGACCAGCGGAAATATCTGGACCGGGCTGCCGAGGTCCTCAAGCCGGGCGGTTATTTCATCATCACGACCGGGAACAAGTACGTGATGGATCGTCTCGGCGATGTTGGCTGGAATGTACAGCCACCCCAACACATCGCGAACCAGGTCAGCCGTGGGCAACTCAAGAAGATGCTCGCCCCACGCTTCCGGATTCTGAAATCTTTTACCATCATTCCTCACGGCCAAGCAGGAATTCTTCGTCTGGTGAATTCCTACAAGCTCAACGCTACTGCCCGGTTGTTGGTACCTCAGGAGAAGCTCGACTCTTGGAAGGAAAAAGCTGGATTCGGCTGGCAGATGATCATATTGGCGCAGAAGACGGTCTGACTATCCTTAGCGCCCAAGAGTTACGCGGACGGTACTCAATGACGACCAAGGAAACCCGAAAAAAAATCGGTGTTTTCAGCCATGGCGGCACGAAGAACCTCGGAGACGAAGCGCTCCTGGCCGCCGTCATTCAGAATGTCCTCTTGCGCGTCCCGCATGCCGAAGTCGTGGGGTTTACGATCAATCCTGAGGATACCCATGAACGTCACGGCATCCTTTCCTTTCCAGTTCGTCAGATAGACAGGGGTGCTCTGTCTAATACTGCCGGTTCGGAGCCTTCCGTCGGCTTAACCAAAACGCCCGAACGGGAAGGTTCGAGCGTCGGCGCCGCCGGTAAGATCAAGAACGCGCTCAAGATCCTCCCCGGAGTGCGTCCTGCTGTCCGAGTGCTCCGGGGCCTTGCGCAAAACCTGCACACGATTTTTGCCGAACCAAAGTTCCTGTTTGATTCCTACCGCCGTTTGGAAGGCGTGGATCTGCTGCTGGTTGCCGGCTCGCAGCAATTAAACGACGGCTACGGTGGCGCCTGGGGTTTTCCCTTCACGCTTTACAAGTGGACGTTGCTAGCGAAGCTGGCCGGGACGAGAGTCGCCATACTCAGCGTCGGAGCGGGCCCGATTTCGTCTCCGCTGAGCAAGTTTTTCTTCAAGCGCGTTCTCAATCTGGTCGATTACCGCTCATACCGAGACGCCATTTCCAGCCGCATGATGGAGAGGATGGGCATCAAGGGAGCCCACCCTGTTCTTCCGGACTTGGTCTACAGCCTTCAGCTTCCGGCTCCCAAGGCCGCACCAACGGGCGCGGCCCGCATCGTGGTCGGCGCAAATCCTGTGCCGTTCTTCGACGGTCGCTACTGGCCCACTCCCGATCCTGCCCGCTACCAGGATTACGTCCGCAAATTTGCGCGCTTTGCCGAATGGCTCGACGAGAGTGGCCACTCCATTCTGTTTTTTCCGACGCAGATGCGTGCCGATGTTCTCACCATCGGCGACATTCGTCGGGAGATGAATGGCCACAGCCAGTCTCCCAATCTTCTTCCTGGGCGGCCGATGCAAACTCTCGAGGATCTCGTTTCGGAAATCTCGCGCGCGGATTTCGTTGTTGCCAATCGCTACCACGGCATCCTCATCTCGCTGATGATGAACAAGCCCGTCCTCGGCGTTGCGTATCACGAGAAAAGCCGCGCGCTGCTCGAACAGGCCGGCCAGGGCGACTACGTTTTGAATATCGCCGATTTCAAGACGGAAGATCTCATCGAGCGCTTCTCGGCCATGGAAGCGGCCGCGCCGGCCCTCAAGAAGCGAATTGCCGAGCGCATGGCGCCGCTGCGCAAGGCGCTCGACGAACAGTACGATACCGTGCTCGGCCTGATCGGCATCCAACCGGCTTCAGGCCGCGCTTCCTAGTCTTGAAACGATGCAATTTATGGAAACCAAAGTGAAAGGCTCCTTTCTCATCGAACTGGAGCGCCGTGAAGACAACCGGGGTTTCTTCGCCCGTTCCTGGTGTGCCAAAGAATTTGAAGCGCACGGGCTGAATCCACGCATTGCACAGATCAACGTCGGCTTCACCGCGAAGGGGGCCGGCATACGCGGGATGCATTATCAGCTGGCTCCCCACCAGGAGGCGAAAACCGTTCGTTGTACGAACGGAGCGGCCTTCGATGTCGTCGTGGACTTGCGCACCGGATCCCCCACGCACAAACGATGGGATGCGTTTGAGCTTACGCAAGAGAACCGCCGGATGCTTTACATTCCGGAAGGCTGCGCGCACGGCTATCAAACTCTCGTGGACGCGACGGAACTCGAATACCTGACGACGGTGTTTTACGCTCCGGAATCGGCTCGCGGCGTGCGTTTTGACGACCCCGCTTTCGGGATTCATTGGCCGCTGCCAACGGGCGTGATCTCGGACGCCGATCGTGCTTGGCCGGACTATCGAGCATAGGGAGCAGGTTCTGGGAGTGCGGAGAACTCATGATCATCGTTGACACTGCGCTGGAGCAGCGGGAGAAAGAAGGCAGACCGGTCCGCGTCGGAATCGTCGGTGCGGGTTATATGGGCCGGGGAATTGCCACGCAACTCCTTAAGCCGCCGGTCGGAATACGTCTCGCCGCCATTTCCAATCGGACGCTGTGCAAAGCGGAGCAAGCTTTGCGAGATGGCGGCCTCACGCGCTTTCAGAAGGTGGCATCCGCCGCCGAGCTCGATCAGAGCGTCGCTGACAGCGAAGTCTGCGTCGCAAGCGATCCGCTGCTTCTGTGCGACGCCGCGAACATTGACGTGGTGGTTGATGCCACGAGCGACATGGAATTGGGTGCGCGCGTGGTCCTCCGCGCTCTCAAGCGCGGCAAGCACGTGGTTCTTCTCAACGCCGTTCTCGATGCGACCCTCGGCCCCATCCTCAAAGTCTACGCTGACCGCCACAACGCAGTCATCACCTACACCGATGGCGATGAACCCGGCGTTGCCGTCAACCTTTTCCGCTTTGTCAAAACGATGGGCTTTCGTCCGGTCGCCGCAGGCAACCTCAAGGGTCTGCTCGATCCCTACCGAACGCCAGAAACGCAGAAGGCTTTTGCCGAACGCGTCAATCAGTCTGCCCCCATGATTACCTCTTTCGCGGATGGCACGAAGCTTTCCATGGAATGCACGATTCTGGCGAATTCCACGGGGCTGGGCGTCGGCAAACGAGGGATGTACGGCCCGAAGTGCGCCCACGTGAAGGAAGCGCTTGGACTGTTTCCGCGCGAACAACTTTTGAATGGCGGAATCGTGGACTTCTTGATTGGCGCTGAGCCCCACACTGGCGTGTTCGTGATCGCCTACAGTGAAGATGCCATAAATGCTCAGTACATGAACTTCTTCAAGATGGGCGACGGACCCTTTTACGTCTTCTACACCCCCTTCCATCTGCCTCAGGTCCAGGTCCTCACCACGATTGCCCGCGCCGCTCTTTTTCATGACGCGACCACTTCTCCGGTCGGCAAGCCCGTATGTGATGTGCTCACCATCGCCAAGCGCGACCTTGCGGCCGGCGAGACCCTGGATGGAATCGGCGGATTCACCTGTTACGGCGTTATCGAGAACGCTGATATCGCCCAAAAAGAAAACGCCTTGCCCATGGGTCTCTCGGAAAACTGCCGGCTCAAGCGGGCCATTGCCAAAGACTCCGTGATCACTTATGCCGACGTCGAGGTCCCATCGGGTCGCCTCTGTGACCAGCTTCGCGCCGAGCAGCATCGCTATTTCTACGCGGCCGTGGGCGCCTGAGCAAAAACATGACGACATCCATCGAGACTCAGCGCCTCACCGCTCAGCAGGTCGTTGAAAACGATCTTGGATACATAACCGCCGATCTCGCCGAAGAGTTTCGTCGCTTGTCGGGACGCCGCCTTCTCCTTACCGGCGGCGCAGGCTTCCTCGGTCATTACTTGGTGCAATCGGCCCTCTACTGGAATCGGACAAAGTCAGCGCCGCCCATTGATGTGACGGTCTTCGACAACTACATTCGCGGCGTACCGTCCTGGCTCCGGCGGCTCGAAGGCGATCCCAATCTCCACCTCAAGAAACACGACCTCGCTGATCCGCTCCCAGCCGGCATGGGGAATTTCGAGTACATTATCCATGCCGCTTCGATCGCTTCGCCCACCTATTACCGCAAAGACCCCATTGGCACGATGGATGCCAACGTCAATGGTCTCCGAAATCTGCTCGAATATGCTCGCGCCCGCATGCGCGCGGGCAAAGCCTTCGAGGGCTTCCTTTTCTATTCCAGTAGCGAGATCTACGGCGATCCCACTCCGGAAAATATCCCTACGCCGGAAACTTACCGCGGTTTGGTTTCTTGCACGGGTCCGCGGGCGTGCTACGACGAAGCCAAACGCTATGGCGAAACACTTTGCGTGAATTTTGCGCGCCAGGCCGGCATTCCCGTTAAGGCGGTGCGCCCGTTCAACAACTACGGCCCCGGCCTGAAGATCACCGATCGCCGCGTACTACCGGACTTCGCCCGTGACGTTCTCGCCGGCCGCGACATCGTCATGCTATCCGATGGCGCGCCGAAACGTACCTTCTGTTATGTTGCCGACGCTATTTGCGGTTACTTCAAAGTGCTCGTGAACGGCCAGCCGGGCGAAGCCTATAACATCGGTGTGGAGCAGCCGGAAATCTCCATGCTGCAATTGGCCGAAAAGATTGTTGAGATCGCGCGGGAGTTGTTCGGCTACCAGGGCAAGATCGTGCACCGGGAGAGCCAAGACCCTGAATATCTTTTGGACAATCCTAGCCGTCGGCGCCCCGTAATCGAGAAAGCTCGTCGGCTTGGCTATAGCCCCCGGATTGAAATCAACGAGGGACTCAGGCGTGCTCTCCTCTGGTATGCGGGAAATCCCGTGGCGGACGAAGCTTGATGAAAATCTCGGTTATCGGAATTGGTTACGTCGGACTCGTCAGCGGCGTTTGTTTCGCCGAGAAGGGTCATGAAGTCGTCTGCGTTGATTCGGACGCAAAGAAAGTTGCCCTCATCCAGCAAGGCATAGCGCCGATCTTCGAGCGCGGTCTCGACCTGCTTCTTCGCAAGCACGTTGGCTCGCGCTTGCGGGCAACCACCGATATGCGCTCCGCCATTCTCGAGACCGATCTCTCCTTGATCGCCGTCGGCACGCCCTTCAACGGCAGTGAAATCGATCTTTGCTACGTTGAGCAGGCATCGCGCCAGATCGGCGAGATCCTTCGCGAGAAGCAGGAATACCACACCGTGGTCGTGAAGAGCACGGTCGTCCCGGGCACAACGGAAACGAAAGTTCTACCCATTCTCGAAATGGCGTCGGGCAAGAAAGCCGGAAGCGGTTTCGGCGTCGGCATGAATCCGGAATTTCTGACCGAAGGCGAGGCCGTTAACGATTTCATGAATCCGGATCGTCTCATCTTTGGCGGCATCGATGCCAAAACGATCGCTTCCTTGGATCAGTTGTACGCCTGCTTCTCGGGAGTGGATGTCCTTCGCACCAACCCCCGAACCGCAGAGATGATCAAATACGCGTCCAATGCCCTGCTGGCTGCGATGATTTCCTTCTCCAATGAAATCGCCAATCTTGGCGCTGCCATCGGAGGCATCGACACGGTCGAGGTCATGCAAGGCGTGCGCCTCAGCAATTATCTGACTGTCCCTTTGCCTGATGGCTCCCGCCGCAGCCCCGGGATCGTGTCGTTTCTGGCTGCTGGCTGTGGCTTTGGCGGCAGTTGCTTGCCCAAAGATGTCAAAGCTCTGATTGCTTACGGCCGGAAACGTGGTGTGCCCATGGATCTTCTCGGCGCTGTCATTCAGGTGAATGAACGCCAGCCTGAGAAAATCATTGCTTTGCTCAGAAAGCACTATCCTTCTCTGCGCGGCCTGCGCGTGTCTGTCCTGGGCTTGTCTTTTCGGCCGGATACGAACGACATGCGTGAATCGCCTGCGATTCCCATTTTGCGCGCGCTTGCCAACGAAGGCGCCGTCCTGAAAGCCTATGACCCTGCGGCCCGCGATGAAGCGCGCGAACTCTTTAGTGGTGATTCTGTTTGTGTGTGCGACGATCTCAGCGAGACGCTATCCGGCGCACAAGCCGTAGTTCTCGTTACCCGTTGGAATGAATTTCATGCCATTCCGGAACTGCTGCGGGAAATGCGTCCGCAGCCTCTGTTTGTGGATGGCCGCCGAATGCTCGAGAAGAGCAGTTTTTCGCGCTACGAGGGCATTGGATTGTGATGGAACTCTAGCGGTTCCGGAAAGCGAGGCAAACCGTGAAAGTCGTTCTCTTCTGTGGCGGGCTCGGATTGCGGTTGCGCGATCAAGCCGACAATATCCCCAAACCTATGGCCCCCATCGGCTATCGCCCCATTCTCTGGCACGTCATGAAGTATTACGCCCACTATGGGCACAAGGATTTTATTCTCTGCCTTGGCCACCGCGCCGACACGATCAAAAATTATTTTGTGAATTACGATGAATACGTCTCCAACGATTTCGTACTTTCGGCAGGCGGCAAGAACATTGATCTCATCAATCGCGATATCCACGATTGGCGCATCACCTTCGCCGATACCGGCATCACCTCGAACGTGGGTCAGCGGCTCAAGGCTGTGGAGAAATATCTCGAGGGCGAAGAAACCTTCCTGGCCAACTACAGTGACGGTCTCACCGATCTCGCCTTGCCGCAGCAGATCGAGCATTTTTGCCGCCACGGGAAAATCGCCAGCTTCCTTTGCGTGCGGCCGAACCTGAGCTATCACCTCGTTTCGCTGAACGGCGGAGACTTGGTCTCTAACATAGAGGATGTCAACAAGAGCTCCATGCGAATCAATGGCGGCTACTTCATCTTCAAGAAGGAGATTTTCAAGTACTTGAAGGAAGGCGAAGAGCTCGTCCATGAACCGTTCCGCCGCCTCATTGCCGAAGAGCAACTCGTCGCCTACCAGCACGACGGCTTCTGGGCTTGCATGGATACGTTCAAGGACAAGCAGCACCTCGACGATCTCTATGCCAAAGGCAACGCCCCCTGGCAAGTCTGGGTAAATGGGCACTGAGCACAGCCGGATGCTTCGTCTCCAGTTCGAAAAGGCAAGGCGGCCCCTTTTGGTTCTGTGTCTCGGTGCGCATTCGGATGACATCGAGATCGGTTGTGGCGGCACAATCTTGGAGCTGCTTCGTATCCGGTGCGACTTGGAATTTCATTGGGTGGTTTTCAGCACCGGCCCGGAACGTGAGCGGGAAGCGCTCCGCAGCGCGAACCTGTTTCTGAAGGGTGCTCGTCGCAAGAACATCTCCATTCTCGATTTCCGCAATAGTTTTTTCCCTTCCCATCGCGCCGAAATCAAAGAGCAATTTGAAACTCTGAAGAACACTCTCTCTCCCGATCTGATCCTCACTCACACGCGCCGCGATCTTCACCAGGACCACCGAGTCATCAATGAGTTCACCTGGAACACATGGCGCAACCATCTCATTCTCGAATACGAAATTCCCAAGTACGATGGGGACCTTGGCTGCCCGAATTTCTTTGTCACTTTTGGAAAGGCTGTCTGTGAGCGCAAGATTGCTTTGTTGCTTCGCTGCTTCAAGACCCAGAGCAACAAGCACTGGTTCACACATGACACTTTTCAGGGGCTCATGCGGTTGCGGGGTGTGGAATCGAATTCCTCCGGCAGATTCGCAGAGGCTTTTTATTCGCGCAAAATCACGCTCGGTCCTTGACCGGTACGGAAGCAAGCTTGGGAGTTTAGACCATGACCACAAGAAAGAGCGGACCTCGAGTCAGCGTAGGCATGCCTGTCTACAACCGCGAGAAATATGTCGGTGCCGCGATCGAAGCTCACCTCAACCAGACTTTCTCCGATTTCGAATTGATTATCACGGACAACGCCTCTACCGATCACAGCGAAGAAATTTGCCGCTCGTATGCCGTGAACGACCCGCGAATCAAATACTTCCGAAACCCCCAGAATCTCGGCGCCGCAGGCAATTATCGTCGCTGTTTTGAGCTCGCTTCAGGGGAGTACTTCCGCTGGACTCCTTCGGACGATCTCGTCAGCCTCAATCTGCTGGAACGTGCCGTCGAGATCCTGGACAGCGATCCCTCCGTCTTTGTCGCCTATCCGCGGACCAAACTCATCGACGCTGCCGGTAACGTAACCGGCGACTTTGACGAGAACTTGCATTTGATGGATGAGAGACCTAGCGACCGTTGGAGGGGAGTGCAGCGCAATCTTCGCCTAGGGAACCTCCACTATGGACTCAACCGTGCCGACAAGTTCCGCAAAACCGGTCTGATGCGTAATTACATTGGCGGCGATTTCCCTCTCATCGCCGAAATGTCGCTGTACGGAAAATTCCATGAAATCCAGGATGCCTTCTTCTTCCGCCGAATGCACCAAGAGGCTTCCAGCGCCATGAAGAGCAGCGCAGAAGTGATGGCTTTCTACGATCCTCATAAGCACGACAGAATCTTCCTCTATAACTGGGTACACCTGGGCGCCCATCTCAGGTCCATCGCCAGAGCCCCAATTCCTCTGGCCGAGAAGATGCGTATTTACGGATACGAGGGCAAGCGCATGATTTGGGGCCGCCAGATTCTCGCCAGCGAAGTAGGCCGTGCGGTAGTCCAGGCGTTCCGAAAGCTCACGAACTAAGTAACGCCGGTAATACCCTATCCTGAGGCACCCAGAAGGCCCCGCGTCCGCTGCTGCCGATGCTGTTGCCAGCCACTCTGGTAGGAACGGCCCTGCCGGAACTCGGCAGACCCTTTCCACTTGATCTCTGATCCAAATACGTCTGGGCCTCTACTTATCTGAAAAGAAAAGAGTTACAGCCTTCCGCCTTTGGCAACTAGGCTGCCAGTAATAGTGGCATGGGAATGATTATAGTGGTGTTCGAGGCAGTTCCCGAGCCTGGAAGGCTTGCCCTGATGGGGATGGGCTTGATACTGACTGCTTTCGTGCTCCGTAGAGTTTTGACCCGGGTGCGCCCGGCGCTGGATACACCTGCGAAAAGCGATCCGGGTGCCAGCTGAAGGCCGGCCAACGTCTTCCCGCGTCATGACCCCTCATCCAGGATTGGCAGCTGCCCTATTAGGGCTGACGGCAGGTCACAATCGCCTATGTCCCAAATCGCATAGGAGAGTTGCCGTTGTTGGTTCGGGTCGCAGGGTCGCGTCACTGTGAGCCCGGTTGACGGTTCGGTCTGGGGACGCTGCTGGGCTTCCCTGGTGCCATCGTTCGCCTAGTCCCAGGAGAGAACCCGCCAGCGACCGCTCTGGCGGAAGTTTATGAACTGCCCTGGAACAGCCCAAACGTACCTGTTCATGGATTCTCGCCTCGGGGACTCGACATCGATCGCACCGGCGTCGTGTGGACGGTCATCGCAAGCGGACATTGGCGGGCTTTGACCGGCGCAAGTGCAAAGGACCGCTTAACGGGCCGACGGCGACAGGGCAGCATCCCTTAGCGCGATTTCACTCTCGAGAAAGTCCAGGACTACATCCAGCGCCATTCCGTCCGCCCGGAGACGATCGAAAAGTATTGCTTCTTCTCCAAGGGCAACTACACCCGCAATCTCATCTTCAAGAACGATGTCTTCGAATGCATGACCATCTGCTGGGAGATCGGCCAGGCCAGCCGCGTCCACAATCATCGCGGTCAGAATTGCTGGATGTCCGCCCCCATTGGCCGCCTAAAAGTGCAGAACTTCCGCGTCGACGATCGCGACGCCCTCCGCGGCACTTGCCGTATCGTCCCGACCGACATCTACGAAATGGACGCCGCACATCCCGCTTACGTCAATCCGCTCGAACCCGTTCACCAAGTTTTGAACCTCCCTGAATTCGATCAGCGGGCTGTCAGCATCCACATCTATTCCAAGCCCTTCGACAGTTGTGAAATCTATCTCCGCGAAAAGGGCACTTACGGCGACGTTCCGCTCCACTACACCAGCGAGTACGGCAAGCTCAACCCTTCCGAAAAGCTGCTGTAGCACAGGCTTCAGTCTGGGCCCCTTGGACTCCGGCAGCCCGGGGCCGGAATCACATGCAGCATCGAAT